>JFJP01005408.1_pt1 | contig 24079 bp, 24 predicted proteins | sample 431651 | NCBI WGS metagenome assembly JFJP01 (sample SAMN02602958, study PRJNA72255) | Microbial mat metagenome, whole genome shotgun sequencing project. | biome: fresh water; feature: sink hole; material: water; isolation source: purple microbial (photo- and chemosynthetic) mats found in...
TGTGGCAGTTGTGGACCCCAGGGGCACTGCAAGGAATGTGCCAAAGTTTCTCTAAAGTAATAATACATTCCTCGCATGAAACAGGTGCGCAAATGCCGCTCTCTGCGTCTCATGCACCGCCAGAGGCCGCTTTCCTCACTGTTTTGGTGTGATCACATGCCCGCGTAGTTCGGCCCGCCGCCGCCTTCGGGCGTGACCCACACGATGTTCTGCGTCGGGTCCTTGATGTCGCAGGTCTTGCAGTGCACGCAGTTCTGCGCATTGATCACCAGTTGGTCGGCGCCGTCCTTTTTGACGAACTCGTACACGCCCGCCGGGCAGTAACGACTCTCGGGCCCGGCGTACTTCGCCAGGTTGATCTGCACCGGCACGCCGGCGTCTTTGAGCGTCAGGTGCGCCGGCTGCTGCTCCTCGTGGTTGGTGTTGCTGATGAACACGCTGGAGAGACGGTCGAACGTGAGCACGCCGTCCGGCTTCGGGTAACTGATCTGCGGCATTTCGGCGGCCGGGCGCAACTTGGCGTGGTCCCTGGTGGTGTTGTGCAGCGTCCACGGCGGGTTGCTCACGCCGACCTTGGGCAGGAACCAGTGCTCCACGCCGGTCATGAGCTTGCCCAGCAGCGGGCTCTTCTTGAACCAGTTCTTGAAGTTGCGGTAGGTCCAGAGTTCCTCGTACAGCCAGCTCTTCTGGAGGCCTGCAGGGAAAGCGGTGAGTTCGTCGCTGCTGCGACCTGCAGCCACGGCTTCAAACGCCGCTTCGGCGCACAGCATGCCGCTCTTGATGGCCGCGTGGCTGCCCTTGATGCGCGCGGCGTTCAGGAAACCAGCGTTGCAACCGACCAGGGCGCCACCCGGGAACACCAGCTTGGGCAGGGCCTGCGGCGTGCCGTTGTTCAGCGCACGCGCACCGTAACCCAGGCGCTTGCCGCCTTCGATATGGGCCTTGATGCTGGGGTGGGTTTTCCAGCGTTGCATCTCGTCGAACGGGCTCATCCACGGGTTCTGGTAGTCCAGACCGACCACCAGACCGAGTGTGACCTTGTTCCCTTCGAGGTGGTACAGGAAGCCGCCGCCGAAAGTGTCTTTGTCCATGGGCCAGCCGGCGGTGTGAACCACCAGGCCGGGCTTGGCCCGCTCCGCCGGCACCTCCCAGAGCTCCTTGATACCGATGGCGAAGGTCTGCGCGTCGGCGCCTTCGTCGAGCCCGAATCGGGTGATCAGCTGCTTGCCCAGGTGGCCGCGGGCGCCTTCGGCAAACACAGTGTATTTCGCGTGCAGTTCCATTCCGATCTGAAAACTCTCCGTCGGCTCGCCGTCCTTGCCTACGCCCTGGTTGCCAGTGGCGACACCCTTCACAGAGCCATTGGGGTTGTAGAGCACCTCGGCGGCACTGAAGCCGGCGAAGATCTCCACGCCGAGCGCCTCCGCCTGTTCACCGAGCCACTTGGTGACCGCACCCAGGCTGATGACGTAGCAGCCGTGGTTGTCGAAGTTGCGCGGCATCAGCCAGTCGGGCGTGCGGGTGGCGCTGGTCTCGCTGAGCACCAGCAGGTCATCGCCGGTCACGGGCTGGTTCAGCGGGGCGCCAAGCTCCTCCCAGTTGGGGAACAGCTCGGCGATGGCCTTGGGGTCCATGACCGCGCCAGACAGGATGTGTGCGCCGGGCTCGGAGCCTTTCTCCAGCACGCAGACATTGACCTCGTTGCCTTTTTCGGCGGCAAGCTGTTTGAGGCGGATGGCGGTGGCGAGGCCGGCTGGTCCGCCACCGACGATCACCACGTCGTATTCCATCGCTTCGCGCGGGCCGTAGGTGCTGAGGATGTCTTCTGGGCGCATGGGGTTGACTCCTGGTGGACGTGTCAGGTGTTCAGGCGGGCCAGTGCGGCCAACGCCTGCTGCAACATCTTCTGCAGCATCGGCCAAACGGTGGCGGCCCTGTGTTCGAGATAGGTGAACGGTGGGTCTTCGAGCATGTAGAGGTCTTGCGCCATCTCCAGCTGAATGGCATGCACGCGGTCGTCGGGCGATCCGTAGTGGCGCGTGATGTAACCACCCTTGAAGCGGCCGTTGAGCACATGGGTGAAGCGCGTGGCGTCGACCTCGGCAAGCACCTGGTCGACGATGGCCGGAGCGCAGCTGCGGCCGTCGGCGGTGCCGAAGTTCAGGTCGGCCAGCTTGCCCTCGAACAGACGCGGCAACACGCTGGCGATGGAGTGGGCATCCCACAGCAGGACTGCGCCGTGTAGCGCCTTGAGTCGGTCCAGCTCAGCACGCAGCGCGTCGTGGTAGGGCCGCCAGTAGCGTGCCAGGCGGTCGGCCTGCTGCACCGCGCCGGGCGCATCGGCCTGGTCATAAAGCGGCTCGCCGCGGAAAGTTTCGGTCGGGCACAGGCCGGTGGTGGTCTGGCCGGGGTACAGGCTCTCGCCCGAGGGCGGGCGGTTGAGGTCGATCACGTAGCGCGACACCTTGGCCTGCAACACCGAGGCGCCCAGGCCGGCAGCGAAACCGTAGAGGCGGTCGAGGTGCCAGTCGGTGTCCTGCTTGAGCGGCGCGGTGTCGCTCATGCTGGCCGAGAACTCGGGTGGCAGCTCGGTGCCCAGGTGCGGGATCGAGATCAGCAGCGGCACAGTCCCGTGGTGCAGGGTGTAGGTGGTGGTGTCGATGGTCATGGGGTTTCCTCAATGGGGCAAAACAAAGCCTCCGGCGGCAGGCCGGGCATGGAGCGGCGGATGGCCGCGCTCGTGTCCTGGCGGATCACGTCGCGGGTAACGCGGGCGATGTGTTCGTCCAGGCCAGCCCATTCGTCTTCACGCGAGAGCAGGAAAAAATGGCGCTGGCCTAGCCGGGTGGCAGGGATGGGGATCACGACCACCTCGTCGAGGTACTGGCGCGACTGCCAAAGGCAAAGCGGTGTGGACAGGGCCCAGCCCAGGCCCGAGGCCACCAGGCTGAGCAGCGGGTCGGTGGCGTCGAACTCGTAGGTGTGTGGTGCCTGCACACCGATGTGGCGCAGGAAACGTTCGATCTGCTGGCCGATCACCGAGCGCTGGCTATAGCGGATCAGGGGCAGGCCGCAGGGCAGGGCCGAGAGCTCTCGTGCTGATACCAGCGTCTGGACCGCGTGCGCCTTGGGAAACACCGCGACCCAGGATTCAGAGAACAGCAGGCGCTGCACGATGCGCGGGTCGTCGATGGCCGAGTCGGTGCAGATCGCGAAGTCGAGTTCGCGCCCGCGCAGCTGTTCGGTGAGCGTGGGCGTCAGGCCTGACCACATCAGGATCTGCTGCGCCGAGCCCGAGAGCGCGCGGATCAGGCGCGGGCCCACGGTGGCCGCAAAGGAATCGACGCAGCCGAGGTGGATCTGCGTGTGTTCATGGCGTGCGGTGGCGCGCACTTGGTCGACCATGGAGCGGGCCTGGCCGAGCAGTCGGGAGGCGCGTTCACTCAGCAAGCGCCCGGCATGGGTGGTAACGGCGGGACGCACTTCGCGGTCCAGCAGTTGGAGGCCGAGCTCACTCTCCAGCGTTTTGACCGCTTGGCTGACTGCGCTCTGGCTCAGACCCAGTTGCCGGGCCGCCATCACCATCGAGCCCGCGTCGCAGACGGCAACAAAGGCTTCGAGCAGTTGCAGGTCGGGCAACTGGCGCGAGCGACGGGATTTGCGGGTGCCAAGAGCGTTGGACGACATGGGATGTGATGGTGTGGTGGAAAGCCGGATGCGGCCGCAGTATTCGTTAAGCCAAACCATAGCATCCGTTTTGCTTCAGCTGATGGGTGGTGTGCATCGTCGCTCCTAAGCTCTTCCCCATTGCCAACCCCAGCCCAGAAAGGCCCCCCATGCAAAGTTATGACGCCATCGTGATTGGTGCCGGTGTGATCGGAAGTTCGGTCGCCTACCACCTCGCGCGCCTAGGGGCCGGCAAGGTCTTGGTGCTGGACCGGTTGCAGATCGGCTCGGGCACCAGCACCCAGTCCTCGGGCATCTTGCGCACCCACTATTCGGTGATCGAGAACGTGGAGCTGGCCAAGCGCTCGTGGGCGGTTTTCAACGACTTCGCGGGCTATCTGGGCGACGAGGAACAGTCCGCGGGTCTGGTCAAGTGCGGTTATCTGATCTGCGCGCCCGAGGGCCCCAAGCTCGAACCGCTGCGCTCGGCGCTGGCCGGCCAGACCACCATGGGCGTTGAGGTGCGTCTGATCGACCAGGCCGCGGCGCGCGAGCTGCTGCCCATCGCCCAGTTCGACGACGCTGCCCTGATTGGCTACGAGCCCGAGGCCGGCTTCGCCGATGCCTACCTGGTCGCCACCGGCTTTGCTCGCGCCGCGCGCCGGCAAGGCGTGAAGATCATGGAAGGCGTCAACGTCGAGCGCCTGTTGATGGATGGCGGGCGCGTGGTCGGCGTCGAAACGAATCAGGGCACGTTCCACAGCAGCACCGTGATCAGCACCCAGAACATTTGGGCTGGCGAGATTGAGAAATGGACCGGCGTGCCAACGCCGGTGAAGGCTGAGCGACATGCTGTGCTGGCCCTCGAAGGCCCGGAGGCCTACAGCTTCAAGATGCCCGTGTTCAAGGACCTGGGCTCGCCGGGCATGCTCTACTGCCGTAGCTACGGCGGCAACCAGATGCTGGTGAGCGAAGGCACGGTGGGCGAAACGCTGGACGTGCCGCAAAACGAACAGGGCGACATCTCGATGGACTACGTGGTTGAGGTCGGTGCCCAAGTGGCGGAGCGCTTCCCTTCGTTCGGTGAGGCTGGTCTGGCCTCGTCCTGGACCGGTGTCTACGACGTCACGCCCGACTGGAACCCAGTGCTCGGGCGCCTGCCCGACGTGCCCGGCCTGGTGGTTGGTTACGGCTTCTCGGGCCACGGCTTCAAACTCTCGCCCGGCGTCGGTTTGGTGCTGGCGCAGGAAGCGCTGGGCCTGCCTACCGATGTCTCGCTCGCACCTTATGCGCACGAGCGATTCCGCAGCGGGAACCTCCTCACCGGTCGCTACGGCATGGGCGCGGTGTCCTGAGATGAACACCTCCGCGCCGCCCCGGGGCGGCACTGGCTGTACGGCCTGCCCAACATGGCGAAGTCGATGAAGCCCTTCGTCACCACGCTGGCCTTGGCCGAACAGCTTGTCGACCGCCTGGGCGGGGCCACGGGCGCATCCCGCGCGGAGGTCGAGACCGGTTTCGCACCCAACGCCATCCAGCTCGGCCAGACCGGTAAGGCCGCCTCGCTCGCTGTCCACTTTGCTTTCGGCATTTCAGTCGCCGACGTAAGCTTGGTTGGTGATCGGTTCGAGGTTCTGCTCGCACTCACCTCGAATCTGCCACTGGCGGCGCGCGCTGCATGAGCACACCGTCTGCGGCCGGGTCACTGCGGCGCTTTGCCGTCGATACCTTGACGCGCGAGGCCTGGAAAAACGGCGGCGGCTGGACACGTACCGTCGCCAGCCAGGAAGCAATGGGTGAGCTGCGCTGGCGCGTCAGCGTGGCCGACATCGGCGCCAGCGGACCCTTCTCGCGCTTCGATGGCATGGAGCGCACTGCGGTGATGGTCCGTGGCGGCGATCTTTGCCTGAGCAGCGAGACCGAGGCGTGGCATTTCGATGGCCCGGGCTCCTTCGCGCAGTTTTCTGGCGAGCGGGAGCTGCAGTGCAGCAAGCCTGGTGTGCCGACGCAACTCTGGAACGTGATGGTGCGGCGAGGTCAGGCTGAGGCCAACCTGCTCATCGCCGAAGATCAAACGGTGGACCTACCACTGGCGCCCGATGTGCTTGCGCTGGTGCTGCGAGGTCGCTTCGAGCTGGCCCTACACGGTGCCGAAGCCCAGACCTTTGCCTCCGGGGAGGGCCTGCACCTTCAAGGCCTGGTGGCGCCGGGGCGCTTGGCCCCTTGCGAGGCGAACAGCCTGCTGCTGGTCACGGCCCTGCGCTGATCACGCGCGTCCGGGCGTGTCTCACTCCGCGCTGCGCGGATAGACGATGAACGACAGGAACTTGATCGGGAACTTCACCAGTTTCTCGGGGCCGTGCGCCACCTCGCCCTGGAAGGTCAACGAGTCGCCGGGCTCCAGCAGGTAGGTGTCCGGTCCGCAGCGGTATTCCAACTTGCCCTCCAACATGTACAGCAGCTCGGTGCCCGGGTGCTGGAACGTGGGGTACTGCTCCGAGTCGTCATCCATGGTGATGAGGAATGGCTCGAACAGCTTGACCGGGCCCTGGTCGTAAGCGAGCAAATGGTAGGTGTGCCCGCTTTTGGTGCCACGGCGCACCACTTCCATGCCTTTTCCCTTTTTGATGTGCTGCGCGGTGCTCGCGGTGACGTCGTATTTGCTGAACAACATCGACATCGAGACCCCCAGCGCCCACGCGATGCGCGCCAGCGTTTCCATGCCCGCCGAGGTCTGACCATTTTCGATCTTGGACAGCATGCCGCGGCTGATGCTGGCCTGTTCCGACACCTGCGCGATGGTCAGACCGTGGCGCTGGCGCAATTCTTTGATGGCCGATCCCACCGATTCCTCAAGCGAAATCGCCGGCTTGTCACCCTGTTTGTTCACATTTTCCTCCTTGGTCTTTTCTGCTGAAAAAAGTGTAGGCCACGCCGAACTTAAAATGTTCACAGCAGGCATAAATGTTGCATAGCAAGAAACATCGACGTTGACCATGCACCAATACCGACGTCGCCGGGCCCTCCAGCCGAACACCGATTGCCAACCGAAGGAGTTATCCCTTGAGCACACTTGCCGCCCCATTCGTCACCCAGCCCGAGCCGGGCGCGCTGGTACCCCCGAAACGCTTTGCCAGCGTCGAAGAGACCCAGGCCTACCTCAAGTCCCAGGGCATTGGTTATGTGCTGGCGCAGTTTGTCGACATCCACGGTGTGGCGAAAGCCAAATCCGTACCGGTTGATCATTTGAACACCGTCATGACCGATGGCGCAGGCTTCGCCGGCTTTGCCATCTGCGGTGTGGGTATCGAGCCGCACGGCCCGGACTTCATGGCCGTGGGCGACCTCGCCACCGTGTCGCTGGTGCCCTGGCAGCCGGGCCTGGCGCGCATCGTCTGCGAAGGCCATGTGGAAGGGGTGCCATGGGCATTCGACAGCCGCGTCGTGCTGAAGAAGCAGGTGGCGCGCCTGGCCGAAAAAGGCCTGACGATGTTCACCGGCCTGGAGCCTGAGTTTTCCCTGCTGCGCCGCAACACCGACGGCAGCATCGTGCCGCACGACGCCAGTGACAACCTGGCCAAGCCCTGCTACGACTACAAGGGCCTGTCGCGCACCCGGGTGTTCCTGGAAAAACTCTCCAATGCCATGCGCACCACCGGCATCGACGTCTACCAGATCGACCACGAAGACGCCAATGGCCAGTTCGAACTGAACTACACCTACACCGACTGTCTGACCTCGTGTGACCACTTCATTTTCTTCAAGATGGCCGCGAGCGAGATCGCCAACGAGCTTGGCCTGATCTGCTCCTTCATGCCCAAGCCCTTTGCCAATCGGCCGGGCAATGGCATGCACATGCATCTGTCCATCGGCGACGGCAAGCGCAACCTCTTTCAGGACAAAAGCGATGCCAACGGCCTGGAACTCTCGCCCATGGCTTACCAGTTCATGGCCGGTCTGCTGCACCACGCGCCCGCGCTCACGGCCCTTTGTGCGCCCACCATCAACTCTTACAAGCGCCTGGTGGTGGGCCGCTCGCTCACCGGCGCCACCTGGGCACCGGCCTACATCAGCTATGGCGACAACAACCGCTCGACCATGGTGCGCATTCCCAAGGGCCGGCTCGAACTGCGCCTGCCCGACGGCGCCTGCAACCCCTACCTGGCCACGGCCGCCGTCATCGCCGCCGGCCTGGACGGTATCGCCAAGAACATGCACCCGGGCGCGCCGTGCAACGTCAACCTCTATGAGTGGAGCGAGGCCCAGCTCAAGGAAGCCGGTATCGGCCTGCTGCCGCAGAATCTGAACGCTGCACTCGATGCGCTGGAAGCCGACAGCGTGATCTGCGAGGCCTTGGGGCCGGTCACGGGGGAGTTTCTGAAGTTCAAGCGCATGGAGTGGATTGAGTACATGCGCCACGTCTCCGAGTGGGAAGTCAAGCAATACCTGGAATTTTTCTGAAGGACGCAACCATGTGTGGAATTGTTGGACTGTTGTTGAAAAAGCCCGAGCTGCACAGCCAGCTCGGCGCGCTGATGGTGCCGATGCTGATTGGCATGCACGACCGGGGCCCGGACTCGGCGGGCATGGCCGTGTTTGGCCAGCCGCTGCCCGAGAGCCAGCGCAAGCTCAGCCTGTATTCGGGCCTGACCGAGGCGGCGGCGGCCTATGACTGGGTGGCGCTGGCCGATGCGCTCAATGCCTCGCTGAAGGTCAAGGCCCAGATAAAAACCCAGGGCAACCACGCCATCTTCACGTTTGATGGCCCGGCGGACCCGGTGAAGGCATTCATCCACGCGTTTGACGCCAAGCTGCACATCCTGTCGACCGGCCGCCGGATCGACCTGTACAAAGACATTGGCACCCCGGCCCAGGTGGCACAGCGCTACGACTTCACGAAGCTGGTGGGCAGCCACTTGGTGGGCCACACCCGCATGGCCACTGAGTCGGCGGTGACGCCGGACCGCGCCCACCCGTTCACCGCCGGCGAAGACTTTTGCCTGGTGCACAACGGCTCGCTCTCCAACCCCAACGGCGTGCGCCGCATGCTGGAGCCGCGCGGCATCAAGTTCGAGACCGACAACGACACCGAAGCCGCCTGCCGCTTCCTGGAGTGGCGCCTGCGCGAGGGCGACAACCTGCACACGGCGCTGGAAAAAGCCTTTGTGGCGCTGGATGGCTTCTACACCTTTCTGATGGGCACGCCGACCGAGCTGGCGCTGATCCGCGACCCGTTTGCCTGCAAGCCCGCCGTGGTGGCCGAGACCGACGACTTTGTGGCCATTGCCTCCGAATTCCGCTCGCTGGCGCACTTGCCGGGCATTGCCCACGCGACCGTTTTTGAACCCGCTCCCGAGGAGATGTACGTATGGAAAATTTGAGCTTTGACCTGAGCCGCCAAGGTGTGCGCGCACTCAACCAGCACCTGCATGGCACGCCCGAATCGCTGGCGGGCCAGCACATCACCGTGTTGAACCCCGACGGCGCGCACAACATCGCGGTCGGCATCAACGCGCCGGTGCGCGTGACCATTCAGGGCCACGCCGGTTACTACGCGGCGGGCATGAACAAATTCGCTGACGTGACGATTCAAGGCAGCGCCAGCACCGGCGTGGCCGAAAACATGATGAGCGGCAAGGTGCATGTGAAGGGTTTTGCCTCCAACAGCGCGGGCGCCTCAGCGCACGGCGGCCTGCTGGTGATTGACGGCGACGCGGGGCTGCGCTGCGGTATCTCGCTCAAGGGCGGCGACATCGTGGTCGGCGGCTCGGTGGGCAGTTTCTCGGGCTTCATGGCGCAGGCCGGGCGCATGGTGATTTGCGGCAACGCGGGCGACGCGCTGGGCGATTCGCTCTACGAGGCGGTGATTTATGTTCGCGGCAGCATCAAGTCGCTGGGTGCCGACGCGCAGCTGGAGCCCCTGACCGAAGCCGACACCGCCGCCTTGGCGGACCTGCTGGCGCAGGCCGGTCTGTCCCATCACGACCCGAAGGACTTCAAGCGCGTGGCCTCGGCCCGCAGCCTTTACCACTGGAACGCCGACGCCGATCAGGACTATTGACATGTCAAACACCGAACACCCCATTCATTTCAAGCGCTTGCAACTGGAAGAGTCGGCCAGTTTCGACCGCAGCACGCTGGACTACATCCACCGCGCCTCCAGCACCGGCCTGTACGAGATTCGTGGCCTGGGCGCCAAGCGCAAGCTGCCGCACTTTGACGATCTGGTGTTTCTCACCGCCTCGCTCTCGCGCTACCCGCTGGAGGGCTACCGCGAGAAGTGCTCCACCAAGACCGTGCTGGGCACGCGCTTCGCCAAGAAGCCCATCGTGCTCGACACCCCCATCACCATCGCCGGCATGAGCTTTGGCGCGCTGTCGGCCAACGTGAAAGAGGCGCTGGGCAAAGCCGCCACCGCCGCGGGAACCAGCACCACCACGGGCGATGGCGGCATGACCTCGGAAGAGCGCCAGTCGTCCAAAACCCTGGTGTACCAGTGCCTGCCCTCGCGCTACGGCTTCAACCCCGACGATGTGCGCCGCGCCGACGCCATTGAAGTGGTGCTGGGCCAAGGCGCCAAGCCTGGCGGCGGCGGCATGTTGTTAGGCCAGAAGGTAAACCCGCGTGTGGCGCAAATGCGCACCCTGCCGCAGGGCGTGGACCAGCGCTCGGCCAGCCGGCACCCCGACTGGACCGGCCCGGACGACCTGACGATCAAGATCCAGGAGTTGCGCGAACTCACCGACTGGGAGAAACCGATCTACGTGAAGGTCGGCGCGACCCGCGTCTACAACGATGTCAAGCTGGCGGTGCACGCCGGTGCCGACGTGGTGGTGGTTGACGGCATGCAGGGTGGTACCGCCGCCACGCAGACCTGCTTCATCGAACATGCCGGTATCCCCACGCTGGCGGCGGTGCGCCAAGCCGTGGCCGCGCTGCGCGACCTCGACATGATCGGCACGGTGCAGCTCATCGTCTCGGGTGGCATCCGCACCGGCGCCGACGTGGCCAAGGCGCTGGCCCTGGGTGCCGACGCGGTGGCCATCGGCCAGGGCGTGCTCATGGCGCTTGGCTGCAACCGCGACACCTACCAGCAAGGCGGCCAGACCCACAGTGCTGAGGCTGACTACGCTGCCCTGGGCACCAAGGCCGGCTATTGCCACCACTGCCACACCGGCAAATGCCCGGTGGGCGTGACCACGCAAGACGCGATTCTGGAGCAGCGCCTGGAGCCCGACATGGGCGCCAAGCACGTCAAAAACTACCTGAAAACGCTGACCATGGAGCTGACCACGCTGGCGCGCGCCTGCGGCAAGCAGGACGTGCACCATCTGGAGCCCGAAGACCTGGTGGCCCTGACGGTGGAAGCCGCAGCCATGGCGCAGGTGCCGCTGGCGGGCACCAACTGGATTCCCGGTCACAACCTCGGCTGAAGCCCCAGGAGCCCGCCATGAGCCTGAAGCCTTCCGACGTCGTGAGTCGCCCGGTGTACGCGCCGCTGCACCCCGACCTGAGTGCCGCGCGCCACTGGTTGGTGCTCGAGGCCAGCAGCATGGACGCGGACCTGCTGGCCGCGTTGAGCACCGCCTTCGCTCCGGTGGCGCAACGTTTGCAGGTCTGCTGGATCGGCACGGAAGCGCCCACCGTGGCGCTGGGCACGTTGACCGTGCTGCCCGGTGTGGATGAGCTGTGCCAGGTGCTGGCGCAGGCACAGCCGCTGGCTGTGAACGAGCGGCTGTGCGCCCAAGGCACCGAGCCCTTTGTGTGGCGGGTGGCGGCCTTGGCCGCGCAGGCCGGGCTGGCCACGGCCCAGGTGCAACTGGCGCACGCGGGTAGCCAGCAGCGCCGCGTCTGGTGCACGCACTGCCACAGCTTCACCAATGGCGTCACCACCAACGTGGTGGTCTGCGCCGGTTGCGGCCGTCACCTCTTGGTGCGCGACCATTTCTCCCGTCGCCACGGCGCCTTCATGGGCGTGATGGTCGATGCCGAACAGCCCGGTGTGCGACCGGCGGTGCAGGAGGTATTCCCATGAACGGTTCCAGCTTGACCCTGCGCGTGGTGTCGGCGGCCATGCTGTCGCCCAGCCTGCGCCATCTGCAACTCGCCAGCGCTGACGGCGCGCCCCTGCCACCCACCGGCGCCGGAGCCCATGTGCTGCTGAGCCTACCCGGGGTGGGTCGCACCCACCGGAACGCCTATTCGCTGGTCAACCCGCCCGGCAGCCGCAGCCGCTACGACATCATCGTGCGCCGCGTGGCTGCCTCGCGCGGTGGCTCGGCAGCGGTGCACGAACGGCTGCAGGTGGGGGATTTGCTGCCCGCACAGTGGCCCGCCAACCTGTTTGCGCCGGTGCGCGCTGCACGGCGCCACCTGATGGTGGCGGGCGGCATCGGCATCACACCGTTTTTGTCGTACCTGCAGGATCCCAACGTGCGCAAGACCGGCTGCGAACTTCATGTGTGCTGCCGCGAAGAAGAACAGGCTGTGTTCGCGCCCTGGCTGCCCGCCGACGTGCCGGTGTTTTTTTATTGGGACGCCGACGGTCGTCGGCTCGACACCGCGGCGCTGCTGGCGCGCCAACCGGCTGGCACCCACCTGTCGGTGTGCGGCCCGAACGAGCTCAACACCTCGGTGCTGGCTGCTGCAGCGGCGGCGGGCTGGCCAGACGCCCAGGTTCACACCGAACACTTTGGCAGCGGTGCCAGCGGCGGCAAGGCATTTGAGGCGGTGCTGCACAAGAGCGGTTTGCGCGTGCAGGTGGCCGAAGACGAAAGCTTGCTTGAAGCGATTGAACGCATCGGCGTGGCCGCACCCTGCCTGTGTCGGGGCGGCGCCTGCGGCGTGTGCATCACACCGCTGCTGGACGGCGAGGCCGAGCACCGCGACCATTTTCTGAGCCCGGCGGAGCAAGCAAAATTCATCATGCCCTGCGTGTCGCGCGCGCGCAGTGCGGGCTTGGTGCTCGATCTCTGAACCCGTTTTGACTGGAGGCAACCACCATGTCCATCGTCTTCAAACCCAACGAGACCTTCCGCGGCGACTACAGCTACCGCAACAGCGAAGCCTCCATCCTGCGGTTTCCGTTCCCATTCCCGGAAGACCGCTACATGTACAGCGTCAACATGGAGCCGCATGATGGCAAAGGCCCGTCTGGGGCCTACCGCCACGGCTTCGATGTGGATGAGCACTACATTGCCGAATGCCGCGACCGAGCCATCACGCTGGAGCGCGACCCCGGCCGCTGCCAGGCGCTGCCGCACATGATGACAGCGCAGTGGGACACGCTGGAGCTGCTGATGGATCGTCTCAGCACCGACTATCCCGAGCACTTTTCGCTCACCAAGACCGGCCCCGATTTCGGCGCCACCTGGACGTGGGTCAATCGCCCGCTGGGCCTTGAACAGACCTTCGTGTTCGGCGATGTGGCCACGCTGCCGTGTGAGCCCTTGGAATACATCACGCGCCAGGCGCAGGGCGATTTTGCGATCTGCGATCAGCGCGAGGGCACGCTGTTTCTGGACGCCGGCATGGTGACCTCCCAGGCCGACTGGTCGCTGGACTTCAACGTCGGTATGAACTTCATGGAGTGGCACGGCCCGGTGCCACTGGCGCACCAGGCGGGCGTGTTCGAGCGCGCGTTGAAGTATCTGATGTTGATCCGCCTGGGCCAACCGGTGCGTCGCCTGAACTGGACCATGACGGTCAACCCCCGTCTGGACACCGCGCCCGAGACCTACCCCGAATGGGGATCAGACCGCGCTTCGCTGAACGCCGAGAACATCGGTCGCAAGCTGCACCTCCGGGTGGAGTTACAGACCCTGTGGCGTCTGCCGCGCAGCAACGCACTGCTGTTCCCCATTCGCTGTTACCTCGCGTCGCTGGACGAGCTGGTGCGTGTGCCCAAGTGGGGCAAGCGCCTGCACCGCGTGCTCGGCAACCTGCCGCCCCAGTTGGTCGAATACAAGGGACTGACGCGCTTTCTGCCGACAGCGCTGGCCTACCTTGCACCCTTCGACGATGGCGAGGCCCTGCCCGCCGGCACCGCGGCCGACATCGAACGTCTGGTCGAGACAGCCTGACTTCTTCTGATCCTTCCTTTCTTCACTGGAGAACCTCATGAACTCTTGGCGCATTTCGGCACTGGCCGACCGGCACCGCGCGCTGGGCTCGACCCTGGCCGATTGGAACGGCATGGGCACGGCCTGGACTTACAGCACCGACCTCGCCGATGAACACGAAGCCATCCGCACGAAGGCTGGGTTGATGGATGTCTCGGGTCTGAAAAAGGTGCACGTCATCGGCCCGCACGCTGAGATGCTGATCAACCAGGCCACGACGCGCAACGTCAGCAAGCTCTACCCGGGCAAGTCGGTTTACGCCTGCATGCTCAACGAATCCGGCAAGTTCATCGACGACTGCGTGATCTACCGCAACGGCCCGAACGCTTTCATGGTTGTACATGGTTCTGGCCAGGGCCATGAGATGCTCACACGTGGTGCGGTGGGCCGCAACGTCTCGGTGCTGTTCGACGACGACCTGCACGACCTCTCGCTGCAAGGCCCGCTGGCGGTCGAATACCTGAGCCAGCACGTGCCCGGTATTCGGCAGCTGCCGTACTTCCATCACCTGCAGACCCAGCTGTTCGGTCGCCCGGTGATGATCTCTCGCACCGGCTACACCGGCGAGCGCGGCTACGAGATTTTCTGCAAGGCAGCTGACGCGCCCACCATCTGGGACACCATCGTCAGGGAAGGCAAGACCATCGGCATCATGCCCTGCGCCTTCACCGCGCTGGACTGGCTGCGCGTCGAAAGCTGCCTGCTGTTCTACCCCTACGACAACTCCGACATGTACCCCATGGACGGCGAGCCCATTGGCGACACGCTGTGGGAACTGGGTCTGGATTTCACGGTCTCGCCCGGCAAGACCGAGTTTCGGGGCGCGAACGAACACTTCCGCCTGCAGGGTCAAGAGCGCTTCAAGATCTTCGGCGTCGAGTTCGCCAGCACCGAAGCTGCGCAGGCCGGCGATGCGCTGTTTGACGGCGACAAAAAAGTCGGCTTCGTGACCTGCGCGATGTTTTCGCGCCTGACCGGGCGCTCCATGGCGATCGCGCGCATGGACCCCGCCTACGCCGTACCCGGCCGCGCGCTGGCTTTGCGAGGCGTTGCGCTGAGTTGCACCGCCACCACCCACAGCCTGCCCTTCGACGACCCGCAAAAAACCAAACGCACGGCCAAGGACTGAAGGAACCCTATGAGCACCTCACTCCGCCGTTACACGCTTTCACTCTCCTGCCCCGACCGGGTCGGCATCGTGGCCGCCGTCAGCAACTTCCTCGCCGAACACAACGGCTGGATCACCGAAGCCAGCCACCACGCCGAGACCGAATCGCAGCTGTTTTTCATGCGCCAGGAGATCCTGGCTGATTCCCTGAGGCTGGACATCGCCGACTTTCGCACCGAATTCGCCAAGCTCGCTGCGCCGTTCAACATGCAGTGGCGCATCTCGGACAGCGCGCGCAAGAAGCGCGTCGTCATCCTGGTGAGCAAGCAGGAGCACTGCCTCTACGACCTGCTGGGCCGCTGGCATGCGGGCGAGCTTGACATCGATATTCCCTGCGTGATCTCCAACCACGAGACCTTCCGCGGCCTGGTCGAATGGCACGGCATCCCGTTCCACCACGTGCCGGTCACGCCCGAGACCAAGGCCACCGCCTACGCCAAGGTCGAGCAGCTCTACCGCGAAGCGGAGGGCGACGTGATGGTGCTGGCGCGCTACATGCAGATCCTTGCACCCGATCTGTGTGACAAGTTCCCGGGCCAGATCATCAACATCCACCACAGCTTCCTGCCCAGCTTCGTGGGCGCCAAACCCTACCACCAGGCCTTCCAGCGCGGCGTCAAGCTGATTGGTGCCACCTGCCACTTCGTGACCTCCGAGCTCGACCAAGGCCCGATCATCGAGCAGGACGTGGTGCGTATCGACCATTCTGATGTGCCCGAAGAACTGGTGCGCAGCGGCAAGGACGTGGAAAAGGCCGTGCTGGCGCGGGGCCTGCGCTACCACCTCGAAGATCGCGTGCTGATCCACGGCAACAAGACGGTGGTGTTCCGCTGAAGGTCGCGCGGTGACGGCCCAGATCATTGACGGCAAGGCGCTGTCCAAGCGTCTTCGGGCGGGTTTCCGGGAGCGCGTTGGGCGCCTGATGGAACGTGGCGTCTGGCCCGGTCTGGCGGTGATCTTGGTCGGCGATAACCCGGCTTCGAGGGTTTACGTCGGCAACAAGATCAAGGCGTGCGAAGAATGCGGCGTGCGTTCGCTGCACATCAGTCTGCCGGCCGATGTCAGTGAGGCCGAGGTGCTGGCCACGATCCGACGCCTGAACGACGATGACAGCGTTCACGGCATTCTGGTTCAGCTGCCACTCCCCGCCCACATTCAGATCGTGCGCGTGCTGGAGGCGATCTCGGTGCACAAGGACGTGGACGGTTTCCACCTCTACAACGTCGGCGCACTGGTCACCGGCACCAGCATATTCCCGCCCTGCACACCCTATGGCGTGCAACTGCTGCTTGACACCACGGGCATCGACGTGGCGGGCAAAAACGCGGTGGTGGTGGGCGCCAGCAACATCGTGGGCAAGCCCATGGGGCTGATGCTGTTGCAACGCGAGGCGACGGTGACGATCTGCCACGCCAAAACGCGCGATCTCGCGCAGCACACCATCCTCGCCGACATCCTGATCGTGGCCGCCGGCCGGCCCAGGCTGATCGTCCCGCAGATGGTGAAACAGGGCGCTATCGTCATCGACGTCGGCATCAATCGCCTGCCGGACGGCCGCATCGTGGGCGACGTGTGTTTCGACGAGGTGAAGGAAAAGGCGTCGTGGATCACACCCGTGCCGGGCGGGGTCGGACCGATGACCGTCACCATGCTGATCGAGAACACGCTTCGCTCGGCTGAGCGCGCCTTCAAGGCGGCAGACGAGGACGAGTTCCAGGATTGGGAGGCGCCGGTCATGAAGTCGCCAGAATGACCAATGCCTTGCTGACGCTTGAACGCCCCACGGCGGCGCAGGGTCGTCGCCCGCCTCAGGCGCTTGGTTGCCAGAGCCTGAGATTTTCGGACCTGTGCATGGAGGCACCGATCGGTACCTGGCGCACAAAAAACGCCGTCCCCAGGCGATTCGTGTCGATGTCGAGCTGAATCAGGGGCTTAAGGTCCTACAGCCTGGCGACCACATCGCGCAGGTGCTGGACCTTTGCCAGGCGCGCCAGATCCTCCTGGACGACAGCACTGCCGGCCACGTGCACTTGCTGGAAAGCCTGGTGCGCCAGTTCGCGCAACGCTTGGGCTGGCAGCCCATCATCTCGGGTGTCCGGTTGAAGGTCGCCAAGCTGCACATCTTCGACGACTCCGAGGCTGCCATCGCCCTGGAGACCGGTGTCTGGGACACATGCCTGGGGCCCTGAGACCTGGGTTGGGCAACGAGCCAGGGTCATGGGCAATCACGGTGCTGTTGTCCGAGGGGATGCCGATGCCGTAACCGCCTGGTAACAGGTTTCATGGACAATTGAAACCAAATTACACAGGCCAGGCATTTCGCACTGGCGGAACCCCGTCGATCGAGACAACACCATGACCCAGCGCGCCACCAAAATTGTTGCCACCCTCGGCCCCGCCTCCAGCGCGCCCGACCTGCTGGAGGCGATGATTCGCGCCGGCGTCAATGTGGTGCGGCTCAATTTTTCGCACGGCGCAGCGCAAGACCACATCGACCGCGCCCGCTTGGTCCGGGAAGCGGCGCAGCGCGCGGGGCGCGAGGTGGGCATCATGGCCGACCTGCAGGGGCCCAAGATTCGCGTGGGCAAGTTTGCCGAGGGCAAGGTGATGCTGGAGCCGGGCGAGAAGTTTGTGCTCGACGCGTCGCGCACCACCGCGGGCGACCTCAGCGGCGTGGGCCTGGACTACAAGGAACTGCCGCGCGACGTGAAAGCCGGCGACACCCTGCTGCTGAACGACGGCCTGATCGTGCTCACCATCGACAAGGTGGTCGGCCCAGCGGTGCACACCACCGTGAAACTCGGCGGCGAGCTGTCCAACAACAAAGGCATCAACAAGCAGGGCGGCGGTCTCACCGCGCCAGCGCTGACGGCCAAGGACATGGAAGACATCAAGACCGCCATGGGCCTGCGGGCCGACTACGTGGCGGTGAGCTTTCCCAAGAACGCGACCGACATGGAGCTGGCGCGCCAGCTGTGCAACGTGGCGGGCGCCGAGCTCGGTCACCGGCCGGCGCTGATCGCCAAGATCGAGCGCGCCGAAGCCATCCCCGAGCTGGCCAACATCCTCAAGGTGTCCGACGGCATCATGGTGGCGCGCGGCGATCTGGCGGTGGAGGTGGGCAACGCGGCGGTGCCAGGTCTGCAAAAGCACATGATCAAGCTGGCGCGCCAGATGGACAAGGTGGTGATCACCGCCACCCAGATGATGGAAAGCATGATCGTGAATCCGGTGCCGACCCGCGCCGAGGTGAGCGATGTGGCCAACGCGGTGCTCGACGGCACCGACGCGGTGATGCTCAGCGCCGAGACCGCCGCCGGCAAGTACCCGCTGGAGACGGTGACGCAGATGGCGGCGATCTGCCTGGAAGCCGAGAAGACCGACCACGACCCGCTGGAAGACGACTTTCTCGGCGAAACCTTCAAGCGCATCGACTTCGCCATCGCCATGGGCGCGCTGTTCACCGCCCACCACCTGAAAGCCAAGGCCATCGTGGCGCTCACCGAATCCGGCTCGACCGCGCTCTGGATGAGCCGGCACAACGTGCGCATGCCGATCTACGCCGTCACCTCCAACGTTGCCGCCCAACGCCGCATGACGCTCTACCGCAACGTGCGCCCGTTGCTGATGGACACCAGCGCCGACCGCGACACCGCCCTGGCCGACGCTGAGAAGCACCTGAAGGCGCGCGGCATCGTGCACAGCGGCGACGTCTACGCCATCACGGTGGGCGAACCGATGGGTTCGCCCGGTGGCACGAACACGTTGAAGATGTGCCGGGCGGAGTGATTTGACCCCCCTGCGCCGCTGCGCGGCTTCCCCCCAGGGGGACCACGCCCTTGGACCGGCAAAGCCGGATCTTCGGCGTGTGCTGAGCAAGGCACCTGCTCCGGAGGCGGGAGAGACAGGATTCCCTTTCTTCCGGATACGGGTTTGTCATTAGAGCGCAAGGCCTCCGGCGCTAAAATTCTCCGAGTTACCAACCGGTTACCAACTCGTTTTTAGGGGATTCTCATGGCGCTCGTTTCCATGCGCGAACTGCTCGACCATGCCGCGGCCAACGGCTACGGCATTCCGGCATTCAACGTCAACAACCTGGAGCAGGTGCAGGCCGTGATGGCGGCGGCCGACGAGGTCGGTGCGCCGGTCATCCTGCAGGCCAGCGCGGGCGCCCGCAAGTACGCCGGCGAGCCCTTCATCAAGCACCTGATTCAGGCGGCCTGCGAGGCCTATCCGCACATCCCGCTGGTGATGCACCAGGACCACGGCACCAGCGTGAAGATCTGCCAGGGCGCGATCGACCTGGGCTTTGGCTCGGTGATGATGGACGGCTCGTTGATGGAGGACGGCAAAACACCGGCCAGCTTCGAATACAACACCGAGGTCACGCGCCAGGTGGTGGCGATGGCGCACAAGGTGGGGGTGACGGTCGAGGGCGAGCTGGGCTGCCTGGGCAACCTGGAAACCGGTGAAGCGGGTGAGGAAGACGGCGTGGGCGCCGAGGGCAAGCTGGACCACAGCCAGATGCTGACCGACCCGGAAGAGGCCGCCGTGTTCGTCAAGGCCACCCAGCTCGATGCCCTGGCGATTGCCATCGGCACCAGCCACGGCGCCTACAAGTTCAGCCGCAAGCCCACCGGCGACATCCTGGCCATCAGCCGCGTCAAGGAAATCCACCAGCGCATTCCCAACACCCACCTCGTGATGCACGGCTCCAGCAGCGTGCCGCAGGATCTGCTGGACATCATCAACCAGTACGGCGGCAAGATGAAGCAGACCTACGGTGTGCCAGTGGAGGAAATCCAGGAGGCCATCAAGCACGGCGTGCGCAAGATCAACATCGACACCGACGTGCGCCTGGCCATGACCGGCGCGGTGCGCAAGTTCCTGGCCGAAAATCCCGACAAGTTCGACGCCCGCGAATGGCTCAAGCCGGCGCGCGAAGCCGCCAAGCAGATCGCCAAGCAGCGCTACCTGCAATTTGGTTGCGAGGGCCAGGGCGCGAAGATCCGGGGCGATAGCCTGAGCGTCATGGCCGCCCGCTACGCCAAGGGCGAACTGGTGCAGCAGGTGGTCTGACCCCTGACCTGCGGGCCGGCATTCGTCTCAGGGATCGCCTGCGATAATCGGCCTGAATGGTTCAAAGCCCGCAAACTGTTCGTTGGCGGGCTTTTTTCTTGGCGCATCCGATCCGTCCCCGCTCTGGCTGACCCATCATGACCCCTGCCCTGCACACCTCCGCCCTCGCCTCGCTGCCGCTGCTCGCGCGCGGCAAGGTGCGCGACAACTACGCGGTGGGCGACGACCGCATTCTCATGGTGGCGAGCGACCGCATCAGCGCGTTTGACGTGATCATGGGCGAGCCGATTCCGGGCAAGGGCGCCTTGCTCACGCAGCTTTCGCTGTTCTGGTTCGACAAGCTCGGCCCCAGCGGGCTGAACATCTGCCCGATCCACCTCACTGGCGAGGTACCCGAGAGCGTGGTGAGCGAGGCCGAGGCGCCGCAGGTGCGCGACCGTTCCATGCTGGTGCAGCGGCTCAAGCCGATTCCGGTTGAAGCGGTGGTGCGCGGCTACCTGGCGGGCAGCGGCTGGAAGGAATACCAGGACAGCCGCTCGGTGTGCGGCGTGCCGCTGCCTGAGGGCCTGCAAAACGCGTCCAAACTGCCTGAGCCCATTTACACGCCGGCCGCCAAGGCCGAGATGGGCGAGCACGACGAAAACATCACCTACGAGCAAACGGTGGCCATGGTCGGGCCTGAGGTGGCGGCACAGATCCGCGAATACGCCTTGCGGCTCTACCAGGCCGCCGCGGCGATGGCGCTGGACAAGGGCATCATCATTGCCGACACCAAGTTCGAATTCGGCCTGGACCCCAATGGCCGGGTGGTGCTGATGGACGAGGTGCTCACCCCAGACAGCTCACGCTACTGGCCGCTGGAGAGCTATGTGGTGGGCCAGAACCCGCCGAGCTACGACAAGCAGTTTCTGCGCGACTGGCTGGAGGCGGTGCGCATCAACGGCAAGCCGTGGGACAAATCACCGCCCGCGCCGCGGCTGCCGAAGGACGTGATCGAAAAAACCGCCGCCAAATACCAGGAAGCGTTGACCCGGCTGGTGGGCTGATAGACGCTCGATCAGTTCAGTTCAGCTCAGCACCACGCTGGAGAGCCGCCGGCGGTAGGTGGCCACCGTCGGGTCTTCCGGTGGCACCTGGCCCGCGGCCACCTTGGGCTTCACGGGCTCGATCACGTCGAGGATGGCGATGAAGGTTTTTCGCGCCAGATCGTCGTTCCAGGTCTTGTCGCGCATCAGGATTTCCAGCAACTCGTCCATCGCCTCAAGCCAGCGGTTGTGCGCCACGTGTTGCTGGGCCAGCGCGAAACGGGCGTCGAAATCTCGCTTGTTCGCGGCGATCTTGGCCTGCAGCCCCGCCGCATCGGTCACGCCCAGCTGCGCGTCGCGCGCGGCCATCCAGCGCTGCAGCGAGTCGAGCCGGCGCACACCGGCCGCCTTGGCGATCACCGGCGCAAACGCCACCTTGGCGTCGTCGTCGCGGTCGAGTTGCAGCAGCAGCTTCACGAGATCGAACCGCGCGTCTTCATTTGCGGGGTCGGTGGCAATGGCCTGCCGCAGTTTCTCCAGCGCACCCTCGGTGTCGCCCGCGGCCAGCGCGTCCAGGGCATCGGCTTCGTCTTCGGCTGCCGCCAGTTCTTCGGCCGCAGGCAGGTGCTTGTCGAGGAAGGCCTTGATCTGGCCTTCGGGCAGCGCGCCCATGAAGCCGTCAACCGGCTGGCCGTCTTTGAGCAACACGCAGGTGGGGATGCTGCGCACGCCGAACGCCTGCGCGAGCTGCTGTTCCTGGTCGGAATCAATTTTCACCAGCTTGAAGCGGCCGGCATATTCGGTCTCCAGCTTCTCCAGTATCGGCCCGATCACCTTGCACGGGCCGCACCACGGGGCCCAGAAATCAACCAGCACATGGGTCTGCATCGAGGCTTCGATGACCTCGGTTTCAAAATTGGCGATGGTGACGTTGATCATGGCAATGGGGGACGGCGCGAGCGCGAAACGTAAAATCGCCACTTTACCGGAGCCGGGCCCGCGCGCCTGGCGTGGCATCCCCGGCCGGCCCGCAAGCGCCCGGCACAAGGTCTTTCAATGAATCCGATTCAAGTGGGCGTGGTCATGGGCTCCAGCAGCGACTGGGACACCATGCATCACGCGGTGCAGATCCTGCAAGACTTTGGCGTGCCGCACGAGGCCCGCGTGGTCTCGGCGCACCGCATGCCAGACGACATGTTTGCGTACGCCGAAGCAGCGGCCGACCGCGGGCTGCAGGCCATCATTGCGGGCGCTGGCGGCGCAGCGCACCTGCCCGGCATGCTGGCGGCCAAGACGGTGGTGCCGGTGCTGGGCGTGCCGGTGGCGAGCAAGCACCTGAGCGGCGTGGATTCGCTGCACAGCATCGTGCAAATGCCCAAGGGCGTGCCGGTGGCCACCTTTGCCATTGGCCAGGCGGGCGCGGCCAATGCAGCGCTGTTCGCGGTGGCCATGCTGGCCCGCCACGACGCCGCGCTGCGCGAGAAGCTGCAGGCGTTCCGCGCCGCGCAGACCGAAGCGGCGCGCGCCATGGTGCTGCCCGCGCCATGATCCGCCTGCGGTCTGTTCTTGCCCGGTCGGCGCTGCGGCGCTGCGGCCTTCGCCCTGTTTTTGTGAAGTTGTCATGAGCCTGAAACCCATTCTTCCTGGCAGCACCTCGGCCACCGGTCAGCAAATGACGCTGGGTGTGATGGGCGGCGGCCAGCTGGGCCGCATGTTTGTGCAGGCGGCGCAGGCCATGGGCTACTTCACCGCCGTGCTCGACCCAGACCCCGCCAGTCCGGCCGGGCTGATCAGCCACTTTCACATTCAGACCGCGTTTGATGACGAGCAGGGCCTGGCCCAGCTGATGCAGCGCTGCGAGGCCATCACCACCGAATTCGAAAACGTGCCGGCGCCCGCGCTGGTCACCCTGGGCGCACACCGCCCGGTGGCGCCCTCGGCGGTGTGCGTGGCGGTGGCGCAGGACCGGGTGAAAGAGAAGGCGCATTTTGTGCGGTGCGCGTCGGTCAGCGGCGTGTCGCCCGCGCCTTACGCGGTGGTGGACAGCGCAGCCGCCCTGGCCGCTGTGCCCGACGACCTGCTGCCCGGCATCCTCAAGACCGCGCGGCTCGGCTACGACGGCAAGGGCCAGCTTCGGGTGGCCACGCGCGAGGCGCTGGCGCAGGCCTGGGCCGAGCTGGGGCAGGTGGTCTGTGTGCTGGAAAAGCGGCTGCCCCTGCTGGCGGAATGCTCGGTGATCGTCGCGCGCGGCGCGGACGGCCAGCGGGTGAGCTTCCCGGTGCAGGCCAACACCCACCGCGACGGCATTCTGATGCTGACCGAGGCCTACGCGGGCTCGGTGCCGACCGCGCTGGCCGAGCGCGCCCGCGCCAGCACGCTGGCCATTGCCGACGCGCTGAAGTACGTCGGGGTGCTCTGCGTGGAGTATTTCATGGTGAAAAACGCCGCCGGCGAAGACGAACTGATCGTCAACGAAATGGCGCCGCGCCCGCACAACAGCGGCCACTACACGCAGGACGCCTGCGACCTGTCGCAATTTGAGGCCCAGGTGCGGGCGCTGGCAGGTCTGCCGCTGCCCGAGCCGCGCCAGCACAGCCCGGCCATCATGCTCAACCTGCTGGGCGAGCTCTGGTTTGAGCCCAATGCGGTGCGCGCGCAGCGCAACGAGCAGCCGGTGTCGCCGCCGTGGGCGCAGGTGCTGGCCTTGCCCGGCACCCATCTCCACCTGTACGGCAAGCTCAGCGCCCGCCCCGGCCGCAAGATGGGCCATCTGAACATCACGGGCAGCAGGCGCGAGACGGCGGCCAAGGTGCTCGCCTTGCTTGGCCTACCGGCGCTGGGCTGAGGCCGAGAGGCAATTGGTCATGCCCTTGACGCTGAACGCCAGCGAGCCGGGCGCCATCGCCACCGCTGCGGCGAGCCTGGCCGCGGGTGCGCTGGTGGCCATGCCCACCGAAACGGTATACGGACTGGCAGCCGACGCCGGTAACGCGAGCGCGGTGCAGCGCATTTTTGAAGCC
>JFJP01001856.1_pt1 | contig 24077 bp, 14 predicted proteins | sample 431651 | NCBI WGS metagenome assembly JFJP01 (sample SAMN02602958, study PRJNA72255) | Microbial mat metagenome, whole genome shotgun sequencing project. | biome: fresh water; feature: sink hole; material: water; isolation source: purple microbial (photo- and chemosynthetic) mats found in...
AGCCCTCCGGAAACACGCTCGTCACCGACGCCCCGCTTGACAACAACGGCCGCGGCCAGGCGTTCTCTCCCACGGATCTGGTCGCCACCGCGCTGGGATCCTGCATGGCCACGGTCATCGGCATTATCGCCCGGCGCAAGGAACTGCGGGTGGAAGGCATGACCGTCAGCGTCCGCAAATTCATGACGGAAAGTCAGCCGCGTCGGATCAATCGCCTGGAGTTGGATCTCCAGATCCCGCTCCCTTCGTCCCATCCCGACCGCAGGCTGCTGGAAAGCGCGGCGAGCGGCTGCCCGGTCCATCACAGCATCCACCCCGACATCGAAATCGTCATGAATTGGGCTTGGCAGGACTGAGATCACGCCGTTCCGAAATCGTCTGGCTTCGCAAAAAACGGTTGCGTATTTGCCGGATATCCGCCACTTTTTGCTTGAAACCTCATAAAACAAGGTAATTAACTAAGGATTATGCTTCCAGAGCACGCACCATTCAATTCCGACCAGCGCAAGACGTTGGATTCGCTTATTCCCGGCCTCGATCCCGTCCAACGCGGCTGGTTGAGTGGCTTCCTCGCCGCCTCGGGAGCTTCGCCAGTGGTCGCGCCCGCGCCGGTGGCGGCTGGTAAATTGACGGTGCTGTATGGAACGGAGTCGGGAAATTGCGAGGTCCTTGCGGACCGGACCGTGAAGGCTGCGAAAAAACGCGGTTTCCAAGCCGTGATGAAAAACATGTCCGAGATTTCCCCCGCGGACTTGGCAAAGTCTCCGAATCTGCTGGTGATCGTCTCGACATGGGGCGACGGCGAGCCGCCCGAAACGGCGGTGGCGTTTTACAAGCAGTTCATGGCGGCCGGTCTCTCGCTCGGTGGGGTGAAATTCTCGGTGTGCGCCTTGGGTGACACGTCCTACGAGAAATTCTGCCAGATCGGCAAGGATATCGACGCGCGGTTGGAGGCGTTTGGCGCTTCCCGCATCACCGCCCGCCAGGATTGCGATGTGGACTACGAGGAGTCCTACGCCTCGTGGCTCGAAGGTTCCCTGTCGGCGCTGGCTCCGCAAGCGGCGTCTGCCGTCGCGTTCGTCACTCCAACAGCGGTTCCCGCCGTCGAGTATGGGAAGAAGAAGCCATTTCCGGCTGAAACGGTCGATACCGTCCTTCTGAATGGCGAAGGGTCGGCAAAGGAAACGCTGCATCTGGAATTCTCGCTCGCCGGCTCCGGGCTTTCCTACGAACCCGGCGACGCGCTGGCCGTCCTTCCCGTCAACGCGCCGGACGTCGTGAAGGCGATCCTCCAAGCGGCCAAACTCACCGGCAACGAGGAAGTCGAAGTAAAAAACGTCGGCCGCAAGCTACTCGCCGACGCCCTGCGCGAAGACTACGACATCACCGCGATTTCCCGCGCGGTTCTCACCAAACTCGCCGACGCGCTCAACTCCGCGGTCCTGCGCGGGCTGCTGGCCGAGGATGCGAAGGAACAACTCAAGGAATACACCACCGGCCGTGAGATCATCGACGCGATCATCGATTTTGCTCCTAACGGACTCTCCGCCGAAGCGCTCACCGGCATTTTCCGCAAGTTGCCGCCGCGGCTTTATTCGATTGCCTCCAGTCCGCTGGCGCACACCGACGAAGTCCATCTCACGGTGGCTGCTGTCCGCTATGAAACCCACGGGCGTTCGCGCAAAGGCGTCTGCTCCACCTATCTGGCAGACCTCGTGAAATCGGGCGATCCCGTGCAGGTCTTCGTCCAGCCGAACAAGAATTTCCGCCTTCCCGCCGATGGGTCCACGCCGGTCATCATGGTGGGTCCGGGCACCGGCGTCGCGCCGTTCCGTGCCTTCGTCGAGCACCGCGCGGCGGTCGGTGCCAGCGGGAAAAACTGGCTGTTCTTCGGCGACCAGCATTACACCTACGACTTCCTCTACCAGCTTGAATGGCAGGACTTCCTCAAGGATGGCGCGCTCACCCGCCTGGATGTGGCGTTTTCCCGCGACCAACCGGAAAAAGTCTATGTCCAGGACCGGATGATCGCCCAGGCCAGGGAGCTCTATCAATGGCTGGAGGAGGGTGCCCATTTCTACGTCTGTGGCGATGCCAACCGCATGGCCCACGACGTCCACGAAGCTCTGATCTCCATCGTGGAAAACCAGGCGGCCATCTCCCGCGAAGCGGCCGAGGCCTATGTCGAGGACCTCAAAAAAACCAAACGCTATCAACGCGACGTCTATTGATCTCAAATCCGAGATTTCAAATTTCAAATTCCATCTCCCATGTCTGAAGAAAAGAAACTCTCCGCCAACGAATACATCAAGACGCGCAGCAACTACCTGCGCGGCACCATCGAGGAGGGTCTGGCGGACCTTTCCACCGGCTCGATGTGCGAGGATGACCAGCAGTTGCTCAAGTTCCACGGCACCTATCAGCAGGACGACCGCGACATCCGCGCCGGCCGCCGCAAGCACAAGCTGGAGAAGGCGTATTCCTTCATGATCCGCATCCGCGTGCCCGGCGGTGTCTCCACCCCGCAGCAGTGGCTGGAAACAGACCGCCTCGCCACCCAGTTCGCGAACGGCACCATCAAGCTCACCACCCGCCAGGCGTTCCAGTTCCACGGGATCATCAAGTCCAACCTCAAGCGCACGATCAAGGAGATCAACCAGTGCGCCATGGACACCATCGCCGCCTGCGGTGATGTGAACCGGAACGTGATGTGCAATCCGAATCCACATCTGTCGAAGATCCACGCGCTCGCACTAAAAGCAGCGGAAGACATTTCCACGCACCTGACCCCGCAGACCCGCGCCTATCATGAGATTTGGCTGGACGGCGAGAAGATCGAATCGAGCGAAGAGGAAGTCGAGCCGATCTACGGCAAGACCTATCTGCCGCGGAAGTTCAAGATCACCATCGCGGTGCCGCCGTCCAATGACGTCGATATCTATGCGAACTGCCTGTCCTTCATCGCCATCGTCGAGGGTGGCGAACTCGTCGGCTACAACGTCGCCGTCGGCGGCGGCATGGGCTCGACCCACGGCAACGAGACGACCTATCCGCGCATCGCCGACGTGATCGGCTTCTGCACGCCGGAGCAGGTCGTGGATGTCGCGGAAAAGGTCGTGCTTGTGCAGCGCGACTTCGGCGACCGCACCGACCGCAAGCACTCGCGTTTCAAATACACCGTGGACGACCACGGGCCGGACTGGATTCTCGCCAAGCTCAACGAGTATCTCGGCTACGAGCTCGGCCCCGTGCGCGATTTCAAGTTCGAGGACAACGGCGACCGCTACGGCTGGACCGAGGACGCCAACGGCAACTCCCATCTCACGCTGTTCATCGCCGGCGGTCGCGTGCTCGACACGCCGTCCTATCCGATGCGCACCGGCCTTCGCGAGATCGCGAAGATTCACGACGGCGACTTCCGCCTCACCGCGAACCAGAACCTGATCATTGCCAATGTCTCCCAGGCCAAGCGGCTGGAAATTGAGATCTTGTTGGAAAAATACGGCATCAAGGACAGCCACCTGAAAAGCGCGCTGCGTCTCAACTCGCTGGCCTGCGTCTCGCTCCCAACATGCAGTCTCGCCCTGGCCGAGGCCGAGCGGTTCCTGCCAGACCTGCTCACCGGCCTTGAGGAATCGTTGGAGGAAAACGGCCTGCGCCACGACGCCATCACCATCCGCATGACCGGCTGCCCGAACGGCTGCGCGCGTCCGTTCATCTCCGAAATCGGCTTCGTCGGTCGCGGCCCGGACCGTTACAACGTCTATCTCGGCGGTGGTTTCGCCGGCCAGCGCCTGTCGAAACTCTATCGGGAAGATGTGGTTGCTGCGGACATCAAGCCGTTGCTCGCCCCGATCTTCCATCACTATGCCAAGGCACGGAAGGACGGCGAGCGCTTCGGCGATTTCTGTATCCGCGAGGGATATGTCGCCGCCACCATCCAAGGCCCGGATTTCCACAAGAATCTGAAGCCGGAAGCTCTTGCTCCTGTTTGAAAACTTTCACCCCACGCTCCGCCATGGCAGCACTTGAATTTGAAATCCCCGCAGTGGTTTCTCCGGATATCCATCCGGAAGAGCTGTCCGCCGCCCTCGCGCCACTGCGCACCGGCGAACGGCTGCGTCTGCTTTACGAACAACTCGGTGACCGCCTCGTCGCGTCCACCAGCTTCGGTCTCCAGGCGGCGGTCATGCTGCATCTGATCCACGAGCACGCACCGAAAATTCCGGTCGTCTTCATCGACACCGGGTTCCTGTTTCCCGAGACCTATCAATACGCCGAGGAACTCACCTCGAAGCTGGACCTCGACCTCCGGATCTATCAACCCACCGTCTCCGCCGCGCGGATGCAGGCGCTGTGGGGGAATCTCTGGGAAGACGGCCAGGACGGCGCGGACCGCTACGGCCTGCTCACCAAGATCGAGCCGATGAACCGCGCGCTCCGCGAAACCGGGGCCGATGTCTGGCTCAGCGGTCTCCGGCGCTCGCAGTCGAAGACCCGCGTGGACCGGCCATTCGTCGAGCAGCAGAAGAAAACCGTCAAAGCCTATCCGATCCTCGACTGGGCGGACGCGCAAGTGGATCTCTATTTCCATCAGAACGGACTGCCGCGCCACCCGCTGGCCGAGAAGGGCTACGTCACGATGGGCGACTGGCACAGCACGCGCCCCGCCGAAGAAGGCGATCCGGAGTCTACCCGCTTCAACGGTCAGAAATACGAATGCGGACTTCACCTTGACTCAGGCACACCTGATTTCCAGATTTGACTGGGAAAGGGATGTCCATTCCCCTGTGGACTCTTCCCCAGAGGAATGCGCGTCAGTCATCTTGAAACCCTAGGCCGAGAGCGCGTATGGGTTGCCACGATGAGTGCCTGATAGGAGCGCAACAAGCACGGTTGCCTTTTTTAGCCGCAGGCATTTACTCATGATGAGGCGGATCCGTTAGCTACTTCCGCCTTCTTCTGGAAGTCGCTGCTGCGGGCATCTTCCCCCGCCGCTTTGTGTGACAAAAAAGCCACACAGGTTCTTTCGTCATCGCAACTGCCGATTATCCACCGTCCCGAATGAGATTGAATTTAAACAGGTTAACCGCTATCGCGACCTTGTGTGCGATAGTGTCGCTGGGGATATGGTTTTTCAGCAAACCGGCGCCGATTCGTTTCACCGCCAGCGGCCAGTTGCAGGACGGTCGGCACTATGCCGCCTCCTGTGAACTAGGCGCGATGTCGTCTTTCTCTCGATTGGGCGTCAAGACTTACTTGATCCGCTCGCTGGATCTCAAAATCGACGGGAATGCGCGGGCGGTCCCTGCGAATGCTCTGGATGGCATCACCGTTCATGATCCGAAGCAGCGCCTGCAAGTTTCCGAAGAAGGCCCGGTGGTGGTTCTTTCGATACGCGCAGGTGAAAATGAGCATCCGGTGCAATGGCGCTATCTCAATGGTTTTTTCGCCCAGCGACGCATCCTGGATGGCGAGAAAATCGCGATTCATAACGCGGATGCCAAACTGCAAGCTCCTACCATGGTGAGCAATGTCTCTCCCGACGCGCCTCGACGCCTGGGTTCCCCATCTCTTCTTTCCAGCCCGGAAGAAACGCCGAGAACTCCTTTGAAAAACGGCCATGAATAGATCACTCGTTCCAATATTCGCCGCAGTTTTTACGTTGCTCATCGGCACGGCAGCCCGCACCTCAGCAGCGATTGATCTGCGGGGCTACGACGGACGCCCTACCGCCAATCCGACCTATTTCTTCGACGTGCAGCAGACCTCGGCCCGGTGGGGTGAGGTCATCGGGATCAAGTTCGCGGTCATCAACACCGGCACGACGCCATCCGGCACCTTTTCCGTCCGTCTCTATTTCTCCAAAAACAGCACTTTCGGGGATGCTGATGATATCACTTGGGTGCCCGTTCCGAATTGGCCGAGCATGGGACAGAATGGCAAAAATGGATATGACACCTACCAGAATGTCAGCCTCCCCGCCAGCAATCCCTACGGCGACTCCAGCACTGTCTTCTACATCGGCATGATGGTAGATCCCACCAATGCCATCGCGGAATCCAACGAGGCGAACAACCGCAACGTGGCCAATGGAACTGACAAGGACGGCACCCCGATCACCATCACCGGACCTGCTCCCAAGATCCAGCTGGCGACCAGCAGCGCCACCCTGCCGCCCGCCGCGAGTCTTGCGATCGATTTCGGAAACCTGGCAGCAGACGGTGCTGGAGGTGCGACCCTCACCCAAAGCGTTTCCCTGTCAAACACGGGAGATCTCTCCCTTTCCGCCACCGGCATCTCCGTCAGCGGTGCGGGCTTTTCGATCAAGGACATCACCAGCAACATCCAGTCGCTCACCCAGCCAGTGACCTACCCGCGTGCGATCACGGCTCTGGGTCAGGAAACCTGGCTCATCAATGTCACCTTCGATCCCACCACCACCGGCTCACGCACCGGTGCGCTCGTCGTCACCAGCAACGACGCCACCCGGCCCTCGGTCTCCATTGCTCTCTCAGGAAATGGCCTGGCAGTCCCGCAGATGGCGGTAGGTTACGGCGCGCCTGCCGGGACGGATTCTCGTTCCGTGGATTTCGGAAATGTCATCAACGACGGCACCGGAGCCGCCAAGGCTGATAAAACCGTCACTCTCGCGAATTCCGGCAGCGGCCCGCTCACCATCAGTCAGAACGGGCTGTCCTTGATCAATGGCACCGGCTGGCAGATCGTTTCCATCACCAGCAACACGCAAGGAGTGATCAATCTTGCCACCGCCGCCAGAACCATCGCCGCCGCCAGTGCGGAAACCTGGTCCATCATCGTCAGCTTCGATCCTGCCTCCGTGGCCAGTTTCTCCGGCGGCCTGCAAATTCTCTCCAACGATTCTACCAGCCCCACCTACTCTCTGGCGCTCACGGGCAGCGGAGTGGTCCCCATGATGCTGGAAGTCAAGGACTCCATCGGCGTGGAAGCGGATCGGGCGATGAACTTCGGCTCCATTCACGCGGATGGCACCGGCCTTCAGCAAGTAGCCGCCACGGTCACTTTGAAAAACACCGGCGGCGCACCGCTCGTCATTTCCCAGAATGGCATCGCGCTCACAGCCGCCACTCATTTCAAAATCACCTCCATTGTCAGCAGCTCTCAAGGCCCCATCAATCTATCCACCGGCACCGCCACGCTTGCCCTTGCCGGCGCGGAAACCTGGACGGTGAATCTCGCCTTCGATCCAACTACCGCAGGATCACTCTCCACCCAATTGCAAATCCTCAGCAACGATCCCGCTCAAGCCACGGTCTCCATCGCCCTATCAGGCACCGGTCTCAGCCAACCCGGCATCGAAGCCACTGATTCATCCGGCCCCTCAAGCGACCGCGCCATCGACTTCGGTCCCACGCTCAATGATGGGGCTGGCAATCGCACACGCAGCCACACTGTCACTTTGAAAAACATCGGCACCCAGCCGCTCGTCATTTCCCAGAACGGCGTGTCCGTCCTCAATGGCGCGAGATTCAGCGTGCAAAGCATCATTTCCTCCACTCGCGGCGCGATCACCATTTCCTCAGCCTCCAGTACCGACCGCACCATCACCCCGCTAGGCGCGGAAATCTGGACCATCACCGCCGCCTTCGATCCGGATGCAAACTCGGCCTTCACCGGCACACTCCGCATCACCGGCAATGATTCGCTCCTCCCCACGCTCGACCACAGCCTCGCTGGCTCCGGCGTGCAGCCGGTCATCGCGCTCAACCCCACCGCCGCAGGCAGCACGCTTTTCATCCCCGCCTCCCAGCCACACTCCATCACCTGGACCGCCACCTACACTGGGGGTGATGCCGGAATCTCGCTCTACCGGGACACAGACACCAATCCCGCCAATGGCAACACCCTAATCGTCTCCAATCTTCCGCAATCCGCCGGTTCCCGCTACGATTGGACCCCGGACCCCGCGCTCGCCGGGCAGGAGTTTTACCTTTACGCCACGATTGCGGATGGCACGGTGATGTCCGGCAGCTACGCCGCACGCAAGGTCCGCATCGATGCCGTCGGCGCGTTCCAGCTCATCTCCGCCGTGCAGTCCGCCAGCACCGACTACGCCTGGCAGTATGAATACCTCGGGAAAATCTACACCGGCACCACCTCACTCGTTCCCGGGCAGAACCTCATCACCGTCACCACCCCGCTCACCGGCGGAGGGAATGCCACCCACCAATTCACCGTGACCAAAGTGGAAACCCTGCTCCAAAGCGAAGCCTACACCTACGATGAAATGCAGCGCGTCAAAACCTTCCGTAACGGCAATGGAATCACCACCACCTACACCTACGATCTCGCCGGGCGTCTCGAAAGCACCACTGCCACCAACGGAGCCACCGTCACCTTCACTTACGACACTCTCAGCCGCCGCACCTCCATGACCGACTCCACCGGCACCACTTTTTACGAATACGACGATCTCGACCGCCTCAGCAAGATCATCGTTTCCGACAACGCCACCAAGGGCGATGCCGACGACCTCCCGCTCCAATACGGCTACGATCTCGCCGGACACATCACCAGCATGACCTATCCCGGCGGCGAGCAAATCACCTACACCTACGACGATGCCGGGCGCATGAAAACCGCCGTCAATGTCCAGCTCGCCCTCACCACCACCTACACCTACCATCCCACCAGCGGGCTTTTGCAAAACGCCGTCCGCTCGAATGGCCTCCGCACCGAGTATTCCTTCAACAACATGGGTCGCCTCAACCGCGTCAAACACATCAAAACCGCAGGCACAGTCACCCTCGGCGATTACAACTACACCCTGAATCCCGCCGGAAACGCCACCGATCTCGTCATCACCCTTCCCAGCGGCGTGAAACGCGAGAGCTACCAATACGACGGTCTCGATCGCCTCGAAAAAGTCACCTACTCCACCGGCTCCGGCACCGATCCGAACGCCAAAGTCGTTACCTACACCTACAGCGGCGCGGGCAACCGCCTCACCGAAAAGATCGAACTCGGCGGCAGCCTCCAGAAACTCTGGACCTACACCTACGGCAGCGAGAACCGCCTGCTATTTATCAAAGACCACACCGGCACCGAAGTCCGCCGCTACGTCTATGACACCGCCGGGAACCGCCTCCAGAAAATCACCCCGGAAGGCACCACCTTCTACGCCTATGATGAGCGGAACCTCCTCACCAGCGTCCGCACCGAGACGGACACCATTTCCTACGCCTACAACGGCATCGGTCACCGCGTCCGCAAAACCCACAACGGCACCACCACCCGTTATATCATCGATCCCAATCGCCCCATCTACGAAACCGTCCAGGAACGCGGCACCTCCGGCATTAACGAAAGCTACACCTACGGCCTCGACCGCCTCATCCGCAAGCCCACCAGCGGTTCTACCCAGTTCTACCTCCACGACCGCATCAGCTCCGTCCGCCTCATCACCGATTCCTCAGCGAACGTGACGGAAACAATCGGTTACGACGCCTTCGGAGCACCACAGTAGCACGATTAAACACAATCGTACAAAGTCCACTTAGTCCTACACGAAAAACGCAAACAACTTCACAAAATGGCTGGAGCTATGCAAAGCGAATATATCGTATCCAAGTTGATTGTAGATACTTGGTGGAGTTATGCGGAAGGCCGTAGCCTCGCTGTTTATCGAAAGTCAGACGGCAAATTCATTCCTTTGGGTTCCGTGCCCGATGCGGAAACGTCCGAGTACTTTTGGGAAGTTCGCCATCTGGGACATCAAGAGCCATATGTGATAGTGACGGCTGCTAGATTCTCCCAAGATCCCGAAGAAAGTTGGATGATTTCCATTCATTGGATTTTCAAGGAAAAGGACAATGGTTCCGGGATCACGACCAAAAAAATAGCAACCGAAATACAAGACATACTGCTTGCCTCGGGGGCTTTATGTAAATTTTGTCCAATAAGTTGAACGTAAATATTATGAACTATTTAACATTCATTTTCATCCAACTGTTTGTATTTTCCGCCAACATTTTGGCGACTGAGTCGAACCGATTTTCGGGGGAGTCTTACAATGAAAATTGTGGCCTACTATTTCTGAGAAACCGAAGCCTGGATCCCGAAACAGGAACATTTACAGCTAGAGATCCAATTGGGATCAACGGTGGACTTAATACATATCAGTATTGCAGGAGCAATCCGGTAAACCATCAGGATCCACTCGGGTTAGTAACTCCGCTAGACACCGCGCTGGCGGCGGTCGTTGGCGGTGGCGTTGGCCTAATTGCCCAAGGAGTCGGCGATCTCGTCTTTGACCGCCCTTTTCAATGGCAGAACTACGCCGCGTCTGCTGCTGGTGGTGCTACCACTGGAGCTCTGTTGGTCAACACATTTAATCCGCTTCTTGCAGGTGCCGCCGGAGGGGCTGTTGCAAACTCGATAAGACAGGGTACAAATCTGGCAACAGGACAGCAGCAAAGCTATAGCCCGACGAATCTTGCAACTGAAATGGCCGTGAGTGGAGTATTCACAATGGGAGGTTCGGCAATTGGCGCTGGCATAAGAAGCGGAGGAGGGACAACGACGATGACTATTGCTGCGACTTCAAGAAACGCGGCTCCTTTGTCGGGAAGTGGGGCTCCTTTTCACGTTGTCTATGCTGCCGGAGATGAGGCTGCGCACGCCGTAGGGCCCCAATTCTTCAGGATGGAAACTCGGCAGATGACAACCGAAGCATTCAGCAGTTACGCTAGCGCGTCATATGGCACACTCAGTTTACCGATTGCCACTGCGAATGCGGGTTTGGTGACTCAAGCAGGACTTTCTGCCGCTAGTTGCGTAACCGGAGCAGCGAGTGCTTTTATACGAGGATGGTATAGTGCGACGGGATCAGCAGTTGGATACGGCATTGCAGCAGGCTTTCAATCCGGCGTTCTCATCGACAAAGCCGCCACGCTCATCGAGTCCAACCTCGCGGACATCAAGGGCGCGACTTACGATCCGGTTTCCAAGCAGATCATCTTCCTCGGTAGCAACACCACGCCGGGTGTGGAGGGGATCGATATGGATTACTTCTACACGGCGGTGAACTCGGTGTATGGCAGTGCCGCGCCGCCATCCGTCTCGCTGGATGCGCCTGCTTCTGCCACTTCACTCTGGCAGGATTTCGGAGATGGGGATGGGGTGTTCGAGGCCACGGAATGGGGTGGTTGTTCGTTGCGTTACAATCCGCTTTGGAGCGAGGAGGATACTAACATTAAGGTGCGAATCAAATGCACGGTGGGCAGCACGAACTATGACTTTGCGGCAAACTTCGCCCCGCAGACGGTCGATTGGCTGCAATTTCCGAACGGTGAGTATCCCATGCACCTCGTCTTCATCGGCACTTCCGGCACCGCGCCGCCGGGCGTCGGCATCTGGGGGACGCCCTTCGCCTCGCTCGCGAATGGCGCGACGAATGTGCCTAACGTGAATACTAACCAAACCGTGAATGGCGGGCAGGACTGGACCTATCCGTTTCAAATCTACAACGGCGGCACTGCGACGATGACGAATTTCTCCTTCGCCGTGATCCCGGATCGCCAACATCGCCGCTTCGGCGGGCGGCTGGAGGACACCAAGCTCGGCTGGGTCTTGCAGGAAGCGGACCGCATCATGAAGTGCCTCGCCATCGGCAAGGACAACATCACCGGAGCGATTTACAGCAGTGCCACCATCCCGATCAGCGGCTACAAGAATCTCGCGGAAATCAACGCGGCGGGGACCAGCGTGAGTGGCAACACCCGCGTCTGGTTCCTCGCGGAGGAAATGGCACTCAAGCGGCATGCGGATGCCGCCACCGGCCGGGCGACGATGGTTTTCGACCGCTCCATCGTCGGCGTGAAAACCGAATCCGCGCTCAATTTCCAAGCGCAAAGCCACGGCGTGGGGGCCTTTGCCAGCCACTTGCAAACGAACTTCGATGCGTTTGAAAACCACACAATCAGAAATCTATGAAAAAATTAGTAATACTCACGCTGCTTCTGGCTCCTTGGAGCGACTTATATTCTCAGGAGCCTTCAACTTCTCCCAATGAGAAACAACCCGGAAACTACGATCCATCAAAGGTCGTCATCCTGCCCCATCCCGATCTCCCCCTCGATCCTACAAAAACCGTCATCTGGTGCGGCACTGTCCAGCTCGCGTGGAACGAGATGATCACCCAAATGGGCGGCAAGCCAAAGTTGGTGAAGCCCGTCAAGGAAGTGGACCTCTTGAATCAACAGGATTTCACCAAGGCGGATCTGGACGAAGCGAGCTACTTCGTCACCAGCGGCATGGGAGGCGACGATTTAACAAAAAGAATCAACGAGGGAATATCAAAGAAATTTCCAGACATTAAGGACTTCAGGTCGAGGCTGACGGTTGACTCCGGCACACCTGAGAATTCCATCTCTTCATATGCGTTCTTGCGGAAGAATCTCTCCTTTGAAAAACCATTCTATTCCAACCCGTCTAACGCTAAGAAATTTAACTTTAGGCAAGAACGCGGCGGCTCATGGGGAGATATCGCATATCGTCATTTTGGACTTAGCCCATTCGCGCTTTCGATTGATGATCAAAACTTAGTCGATTCGAATACTTACTCTCAGGCCCAAATTCTTCATTACGTCTCTCAAGATGAGTGCGTGGTGGAACTAAAAACAAAGGATCCTAATGAAGAATTGATTCTGGCGAGCATTGAGCCAAGAAAGACGCTCAAAGAAACAAGCGAGTTTGTTCTTAATCTCATAAGTGGTGCAAAGCCTACCAAACTTTCAGAAATTGATACACTCGATATTCCAGTAATTGATGTTGACGTGATTCACGCCTTCTCAAGTCTAGCAAACCACCGATTGCTCAAGAATCCAACAGGCTCTCTCGGCGCAACCGAACAGGTGGTCAGATTTTCCCTTACAGAGATCGGAGTAGAATTAACCTCGGAAGCTCAAATGGTTAGTTATGCATCAAATGCACCGCATGAAGGACCCAGAATAGTAAATGCGGTATTTGATCAACCGTTTCTCCTCATCATAAAGCGTCGAGAATCGAAAGTTCCGTATCTTGCATGCTGGATTGGAAACACAGAAACATTCAAAGCGATCAAATGAGGAAGAAATTCACTGCGGTAGTCAGCCTGGTATCGGTGGTTATATTTTTGGATCCACAGCAAGTAATTGCCTCCATTGGCTTCAATGGTGAGGAAACAGATGATCGGACAGATCTCATAAATCTGCGGGCTAGATATTACGATTTTGAAACAGGAACTTTCATTACACGCGATCCGAGCGGTATTGCTGGTGGTTTGAATACATATCAATTTGCGCTTTCAAATGCGATTAATAATATAGATCCTCTTGGCGATAAGCCGATTCCAGTAATTATTTTGAACGGTGAAGCTAAAGCCGCCGTCAATAGCTCAGCTACAGGAGAGCACTTTAAGAAGGCGGGATCATATCTTGAGAATAACAGTGGATTTCAAGCTATTGTGCTCACCAAAGGTCAAGGAATCGATGCCGCGGCAGCTGCTCTTGCAAAATACAAAAATGAATCAGGAAATACTGTTTCATTCTTGGGAGTCTTGGATCATGGTAATCCTGGTAGACAGTCGCTTGGGGCGAGTGAAATCACCTCCGCAAATGTCGCTAAACTTACCAGCCTGACACAAAACAATGCTGTTTTCTGTGCTTTAGGTTGTAACGTAGGTGCCTCAACGCCCAGTAAAACCCAATTGGGTGCAACAAACCCGACAGGGGCTACATATCTTCAGAGTCTTGCGACTGCAGCAAATCGAACGGTTCTGGCAAACACCGGAACTACAGGTGTAAATGTCGCTACGGGAGAGCTATACTTTAATATAAAACCTGGAGGTAATTCACTGCTTAGAGCGCCCGACGGAGCTTCCGTAGCTTACGGCCCGAAAGGAAGTCCACCGTCATTGACCGGCGTCCCAAAAGGGATCGCAGTTCCTACAGGTAAGGAAACTGGTTACTACAACCCATTCAGCAATTTCGACCTGTATGCTTCAAATGACTTCGGAGGCGTCCTCATCGACAAAGCTGCCACGCTCATCGAGTCGAACCTCGCGGACATCAAGGGCGCGACCTACGATCCGGTTTCCAAGCAGATCATCTTCCTCGGCAGCAATGCCACGCCGGGGGTGGAGGGGATCGATATGGATTACTTCTACACGGCGGTGAACTCGGTCTATGGCAGCGCCGCGCCGCCTGCGATTTCGCTGGATGCTCCGGCTGCCGCCGCCTCGCTGTGGCAGGACTTCGGCGATGGGGACGGGGTGTTCGAGGCCAATGAGTGGGGTGGCTTCTCCCTGCGCTACAATCCGCTGTGGAGCTTGGAGGACACCAACATCAAGGTGCGAATCAAATGCACGGTGGGCAGCACGAACTATGACTTTTCGGCAAACTTCCAGCCGCAGACGGTCGATTGGCTGCAATTTCCCAACGGCCAGTTTCCGATGCATCTGGTCTTCATCGGCACCTCCGGCACCGCGCCGCCGGGCATCGGCGTCTGGGGGACGCCCTTCGCATCGCTCGCCTATGGCGCGACGACGGTGCCTAACGTGAATACTAATCAAACCATCAATGGCGGGCAGGACTGGACCTATCCGTTTCAAATCTACAACGGCGGCACGGCGACGATGACGAATTTCTCCTTCGCCGTGATCCCGAACCGCCAGCACCGGCGCTTCGGCGGGCGGCTGGAGGACACCAAGCTCGGCTGGGTCTTGCAAGAGGCGGACCGCATCATGAAGTGCCTGGCCATCGGCAAGGATAACATCACCGGCGCGACTTACAGCAGCGCGACCATCCCGATCAGCGGTTACAAAAACCTCGCAGAAATCAACGCGGCGGGTACCAGCGTGAGCGGCAACACCCGCGTCTGGTTCCTCGCGGAGGAAATGGCACTCAAGCGCCATGCGGACGCCGCCAGCGGTCGGGCGACGATGGTGTTCGACCGCTCCATTGTCGGGGTCAAAACGGAATCCGCCCTCAATTTCCAAGCGCAAAGCCCCGGCGTGGCGGCGTTTGCGAGCCACTTGCAAACGAACTTCGATGCGTTTGCGAACCGCACGTTCTCCGTCGTTTCCCCCGACGATCCCAGCGGGCAGACGATCATCAACGTGAAGATTTTCAAGATGCTCAAGGACGCGATGCAGGCGGTCTCACTGGCGCGTTTCCTGCGGGACAACAACATCCCGCTGGACACTTGGTGGATGAATTCCTGGCAAGCACCGGTGGCCTACTCGGCAGTGAGCGTGCCGACGATCACCAATGAAACACTCGGCATCGTACTCTACGGCGGCGTGGACAATCGCAAGGTGAATGCCTACACCCCATCGACCAGCGCCCAGAGCGTAGGAACCACCATCGCCACCACCCGGCCGAATGCGGCGGTGAATCCCACGGAGGACATCAAGCAGCAGGCATGGATGGCCAGCACCACGGAAGGGACCTTGAAAGCGGTGGCCGCCTCGCTCAAATCATCGGGAGCAGGGCAAGGGACGATCAATCTGGCAGAGACGGATCTTTCCTTCGCCAGTCCGGGGGCGCTGCCGCTGGAATTCACCCGCTACTATCAGAGCGGCTACGTCGGAGCGTCTGATCTGGGACCGGGCTGGCGGGTGGGGAGATATGTCTTGGAATTCGAGCGGCCGTCATGGTCAGACGAAAACAACATGATGCGGTATGGCACCCAACTCGTCGCCCGCGATGATCGAAGCGATACCCGGCTGCGCTCCGGGGCCGTGAGGCTGGTGGACCTAGCATCCGGCGCGACGCTGGATTTCAACTCCACCCTGAGCGTGAGCTACTATCAGACGGCAACCGGCACTCCGGCGGTGGCGCTGGCGGGACTGAGCGTGGAGCAACTGCCGGTTTTCAATCCCGGCCAGCGCAAGGACGGCACGGTGTTGGTACAGAATGATGATGGCGTGCTCGGCTACAGCGCCTATCTGCCGGATGGCTCGGTGCTGGTATTCGATCCCGAGGGACGCTTGGAAATCACCCAGGATCGCCACGGCTACGGGCAGTGGTATTTCCGGGATGGCCAAGCACGCGTGACCACGATCCAAGACTCTGCCAACCGCACGCTCACTCTCGCCTACCATCCCACCAGCGGCAAACTCACCTCCGTCACCGGTCCACAAAACGAGCGTGCGAACTACAGCTACAATGCCGCAGGGCAACTCGAAGCCGTCACCCACCAGCGCAGCGGAGCCGCCCTCGCACGCTATACCTACAATACGGATGATCAATTGCTGGACGTGAAACGCATGGACGGCACCACGGTGGTGACGAGCACGCCCGACATCAAGGGCCGCTCCGACGAACGCATGGACGTGCGCGACAACAACTTCGACTACACCTACACTCAGAACGAGACCACCGGCACCCACACCACGCAGGTCCAGGATGATGCCTCATCACTCGGCCCCTCCGAACAAATCACCGATGACAAGGGCCGCACCACGAGTGTTTCCGATCCGCTCGACAACCAGGTCGTCCTCGGCTACACGGGTGACTCGCGCTCGCCAAACTCCGTGCAACTTCCCACGCCGAATCGTCCGGCCATCAGTATCCAGAGAAACACCAAGGAGCAGCCCACAATCATCACCGATCCTGCCGTTCCCGGAGCCGCGCCGATTCAGATCGCCTACAATACGGCAAACCGAGTGACCCAAGTGACCGACGAGGCCGGACGCGCCATCGAGGCGGACTATGATACGGAGCAGAATCTTGAAACCGTCCGCCGCTTTCTGGGAGCCACGCCCGTGGAGGTGGGCTACGGCTATCTGAACGGCTATCTCAGAACTCTCACAGATCCACTCGATAAAACATGGACCACCAACCGGGACACTTACGGCAGGGTGACAAGCATCGTCGATCCGACGAATATCACGTTGGGTCTGGAATATGATCCGCTCGGCAGACTCTGGCGCATCACCGATCCAAGGCTATCCAGCCCGATCACCTATACCTTCGATGATCTTGATCGAATCCTCACCATCACGACTCCAGCAGGCGTTACGACATATGCCTACGATCCCGTCACCAAATGGCTCTCATCCATCACCGATGTGCAGAACCGCACCGTCAATTTCACCCATGACCCCGCCAGCGGCGACATCACGAAGTCCAGCTACACCATGGCGCTTTCCGGCGGTGGAACGAAGACACTGGAGACGAACTATAGCTTCGCACGCTTCGGCGATCTGGAAACAGTGGCCGCACCCGAATCCACACCTGTCAGTTTCGATGTCGATGATCTTGGCAGGGGGATCGGCTCGAATGAAACAGATGCAGGGCTTTATGATTCTCCGCGAGGATTTGTCAGCAACAACGCACAAGACGGAATCTGGACCAATGTCAGAAACCATACCTTCACCTGGGGCGCACCGGAAAGCGCGTCACCCGTGGATGGCTACAGCTTCGCCAAAGACGCCACAGCTACGGAAACCGTCACCACAACCGCGCCCACCGCCACTTGGAACAACGTCGGTGACGGGCAGCACACCGCGCGTGTCCGGGCGAAAAACACCACTGGTTTCTGGGGGCCGGAGGCGGCGTTCAGCCTCAAAGTGGACGGAACATTTCCAACGATCAGCAATATTACCGCCACGCCCAATCCCATCCCACAAAGTCCGGGTGTGGTGACCATTTCCGCAACGGCCTACGATCAGGAAAGCGGCCTCGTCTCCGGCTACCCACAGATCCGCTGGTGTGTGAGTGCGGACGCATCGCGAAACTGGAACTCCTATACGAGTATGGCTTCTACTGGCGGAACTGGCTGGACAAAGGCGATTTCCCAAAACGGGGCGCAAGCAGCAGGGCAGGTTTTTTACTATGAAATTCTGGCAAACGACCTTGCCGGAAACTCCTTTGTCAGCAGTGGATCCGTGGCGATGACCTATACCGACGGAGGAGGAGCGGGAGTGCCCGTGATGTCGCCCGGTTGGATGGCCGCGCTCGTGGGCATGCTCTTGTGGGTGGCTGGGCGATTTCTCCCTCAGAAACAACGTCGTGACCAGCCCGTGACATGAGCACTGCAATCCCGAGTCACACCGTTTCGGGCATCCGCCGCTGGTGGTGCGAATGGTATGAAGTAAAGAAGCCATTTCTGGTTTATGTGAGCAGATTTCTCGGAGTGATTTCACTTTTGTATGCCTTCTCGCTATTTTCAATCTACCAGAATTTTCTCGCGGGTGCCGCAGTCGTCTATGCGGGGATCGCCCATGGATTGATTCACGCGCTCGGCGAAGATGGCATCCGTGACGGAGCCACGTTGCTGTCAGGACCGGATGCGATACTCACGGTAAAACCCTTTTGCACGGCCTTCGACTATTCATGGTTTCTCATCGCTGCGATTTTGGCGTTTCCGGCACGATTCCGTCAAAAACTGCTGGGACTCGTCATCGGCGTGCCGTTACTGCTGGCTCTCAATGTCCTGAGAATTTCCAGCTTGTATTGGACGGGCATCAAATTTCCCTGGAATTTCGGGTTCATGCACGAGCAGTTTTGGGCTGTTCTTTTGAATTTCACAACGATCTGCTGCGCGGTCTTTTGGATGATGTGGATCAAACGGACGAATCGAGATGAAAATTAGACTGCCGACTCATCCAGGATTGCGCTTTCTGGTGTGCTTCGCGTTTTGGCAGGTCGCTGGATTGATCGTCCTTTCATCTGCCGACGGGATTTATAACGAAATCTTCAGATCCGTCGGGGCATGGGTCTATGGCAGAAATGACCGGGTGAAAGAGATCGGTTTTGAGAATCTGAAGCGGGGTGATCATTTGAATTACACCCGTGTCGTCATCGTGAATCCCGCCCTGATGAATCCGGATGGCTCCGGACCCGTGCGGAACCTGGACATTGGCACCAGAGGTTTCGGCAGCATATCGCTTGCATTGCTGGCTGGACTGATTTTTGCATCGCCGGTATCATGGTCGCGTCGTGGCAAGGCCCTGCTATGGGGGGTCTTCTGGCATCAGATTTTGGTTTTTGGGACATTGGGTTATTGCATTTGGCTCGATTCCGCAGAGGTCGGGCTTGTGAACCTGACGGCAGGCGGCAAGGAGTTGGCGACTGGCATCAAAAATGTCCAAGCCGGGGCATTGGCCGTTGCGGTTCCTGTCGTGTTGTGGGTTTTGGTGATATTGCGTGCCGGAGACTTGGGTTCAAACAGAAGCAACGGACTTGGCTGAAATATGAAGTGGCGCTCAAACAATGATTCAGTTGAGTATCCAGGAAAATTCGGATTCATCTCGAACTTTCAGCGAAGGATGTTTTTTCGTCAGTGTCTTGACTCGCAGTGGACTGTTGGCAAGCTTCACGCAACTTACCCAAAACATCATGAACATCGCCGAAAACATGGCTGCCACTGTTGGCAACACCCCGCTCATCCGCCTCAACCACGTCACCGCCGGCCTTGATGCCGAGATCTGCGTGAAGGCTGAATTCTTCAATCCGCTTTTCAGCGTCAAGGACCGCATCGGCAAGGCGATGATCGAGACCGCTGAAAAGGACGGTTCCCTCAAGCCCGGCGGCCTGATCATCGAGCCGACTTCGGGAAACACCGGCATCGCGCTGGCGTTCATCGCCCGCTCGAAAGGCTACCGTTGCATCCTCACGATGCCCGAAAGCATGTCGATCGAGCGGCGCGTGCTGCTTCGCCTGCTGGGAGCTGAAATCGTCCTCACCCCGCGGGCCCGTGGTATGAACGGAGCCATCGCGATGGCGAAAAAACTCATCGGGGAAAACCCCGGTGCGTTCGGCCCCGGCCAGTTCGACAATCCTGCCAACCCGCAGGTCCACCGTGAGACGACCGCCGAGGAAATCTGGCGGGATACGGACGGCGAGGTGGACGTGTTCGTCGCCGGTGTCGGCACCGGTGGCACGCTGACCGGCGTGGGCGAGGTGTTGAAATCGCGCCGCGACGTGAAGGTTTTTGCGGTCGAGCCGGCGGCCAGTCCGGTGATTTCCGGTGGCGCGCCCGGGCCGCACATGATCCAGGGAATCGGTGCCGGCTTCATTCCGAAAAATCTCAATGTTTCCGTGATTGATGAAGTGATCCAGGTTTCTAACGAAGATGCCATCGCCACCGCCCAGGCCCTGGCCCAACAGGAAGGATTGCCCGCCGGCATCTCCACCGGCGCGAATGTCTGGGCAGCGATGCAGATCGCCAAGCGCCCGGAGTTCAAAGGCAAGCGCATCGTCACCATCGGCTGCTCTTCCACCGAGCGATACCTCTCCACCGCGCTGGCGGAAAAGATCCGCGAAGAGGTCTCGAATCTGGCGGTGCAGGAGATTTAATCCATTGGAGCGCGAATCCGGAGTCTGCGATAGCAGACATTAAAAACGACGCGCGGCGCACCCCGGTTGGGCGTCACGCAGATGATCGATCCCGGCGTTGTTAGCGACGGGCTTGGCACTTGCGGGCTGACGGGTCCGACCACCGCGCTTCTATCCGAGTGCCCGGGTGCTCGCTTGGGAAGCACGGTCTTCCGGGGGGCGACTTTTTGGCCGGTCGGGACGGGCAAAGCTTGCAGTCCCGGGGCCGGAGAGGACAGGGTGGGGCGTGTCAGAGATGATGGAAAGCGCCCGCCGCTGGAGCGGCTACGTGTGTCCGGATTGCCGATTTGTTTTCCGCGTGCCGCGGGACCATGACGGGAAGGGGATTGTGTGCCCGAGCTGCCGGAGAATGTTGAGAATTCCGACTTCGACGGACAATCCCCAGCCGCTGGTCGTTCCGGTCAATCGCGAGGTTCCGAAGGAGCCCGTGACGGCGGAAAATCCGGTGAAGTCGGGCAAGCGCCGCCGCAAAAAGCCGGATGGGACAGGGGATCAATCATGGGAACACACACCGACCTCATCGCGCGGGCGGCGGGGGGAGCAGCGGAGAATGAGGATGATGTTGATCTGCGGGAGCCTGTTGTTTCTGGTCATCGTGGCGGGCGTGATGGTTTCATTGTTAGGTCAAAAAGCCCGGGTCGTCGCGCCCCCGCTTGACAAGCCGCCTGCCGCGCCTGCCGGGGAGACGGTGAAAGCCCTGCCGACCGACGCCGAACTGGTGAGTGAGGCGGAGCCCTTGGCCAGGAAATTCCTGCATGCAACGACCGTGGAGGGAATCCTGCCCCTCGTCCGCAACCCGGAAGTCGCAGAATCCCGGATCCGGCGGTTTTACCCTGGTGGGAAGATCGACGCTCCCGGCCTGTCGGGGTTCAACTCTGGTGCCGGTCTCGTCACGCGGGGGAGCCTTCATTCATTTCCCGTTCAGACCCGCGATCACAGGGAAATGGTCCTCGCATTTGTCGAGACCCCGCAGGGATTGAGAATTGATTGGGAGAGCTGGGTCGGATGGTCGGATATGCCTTGGGAGGAATTTATATCAACCAAACCCGTCACAAGCCACGTTTTCCGGGTGGTTCTCACTCCGGTGGAATATTATAATTTCGGCTTTTCGGATGATTTGAAATGGCAGTCCTATCGCTTGGAATCTCCGGACAACGAGCATGCGGTTTACGGTTATGTCGAAAGGAACTCGCCGCTGTATGTGCAAATCCGCCCGGATGCCGACGGGTTGAAAGTGTCCTTGACGCTCGCACTGAAGTTCCCCCCCGATGCGAAGTCAGGCAACCAGGTGGAGATCGAGCGGTTTGTTTGCAATGGATGGGTGGAGGAAGGAGCCACACCATGACTCCGACCACCTACGACAAGGCACTTGAGTTGAATCTTGATCCGTTGGTTTACGGAACCTTCGCCGAGATCGGTGCGGGGCAGGAGACGGGCAATTGGTTCTTCCGCGCGTCCGGCACCGCCGGGCTGGTGGCGAAGACGATTTCCGCCTACGACATGACCATGAGCGACGCCATCTACGGGCACGCGGATCGCTACGTCTCGGCAGCGCGTCTCGGCTCCATGCTCGATCACGAATACTCGATCCTGTTGGAACGGCTGGCACCCAAACGTGGCCCGGAAACCACTTTTTTCTCGTTCTGCAACACCGTGCGAGCCCGCGGTTGGAAGGACGAGGGCGAATGCCACGGCTGGCTGGGAGTGCGCTTCCAGATGAAGCCCGGCGACCCGCCTTCCGACATCGTGCTCCACGTGAGGTTGCTCGACAGCCGGACGATCGACCAGATGGAGGCGCTGGGCACCATCGGGGTGAACCTGATCCACTCCGCTTTCCGTCACCGCGGGCACTTGCAGAAGTTCGTGGAGTCCCTGCTGGACAATCTGGTTCCCGGGCGCGTGGAGGTGGACCTCCTGAAATTCACCGGCCATGGCTATGGCTTTTTCGACAACCGCCTCTGTGCGCTGCAACTGGTGGAGAGCGGTCTAACTGAAGCGACGATTTTCCTGCCCAGCGGCGAGGTCGTGCAGCCGGCGGAGGCGCTCTACCGTCATCCGGTTCTTTTGCTCAGGGGGAGCTTCGATCCTGTGATGAACGTGCATTTGCAAATGCTCGAAGACGCCCGGGCCGGGTTCATGGAGTCCCTGAGAGAGGAGGACCGGGCCTCGGCGATCGAGCTTTGTGAAATCTCCATCCACAACCTGCTTCGCGGCCGCAGGGTGGATCCCGTCGATTTCCTGGACCGGGCGGATGCACTGCAGGCACTGGGGAAAACGGTGCTGCTCTCGCGCTGTGCCGAGTTCCACCGCATCGCGGCGTTTCTCTACCGCTACACCAGCAAGCCGATCGGAATCATTCTCAGCATCGGCCTGCTCAACGAACTCTTCAAACCGAAGTGGTCGGACAAGCTGCCTGGCGGCTTGTTGGAATCGTTCGGGCGGTTGTTCAAGGAGGGCGTGACGCTTCATGTATTTCCTTGGAAAAACCGTCGCAATGGTGAGCTTGTCACCGCAGAGACGTTTCTGGCACCGGCGGATTGCGTCCACCTCTATCGACATTTCATCGCGAACAACCGGATTCAAGGGATTCCCTGCGAGGACAATCAAAGCCTGGTTTACACCGGTCGCGACGTGTGCCGGATGATCAACGCCAACGACGCCCGCTGGCGCGGATTGGTTCCAGAGGTTGCCTGGACCATGGCCGAGCGCCACGCCCATCTCGGGCTGCCCTGATCCCGAGGGCTCAACTCCCTCCTTCGCCATCCTTGGCTCCCCGCAGGTGCGAGGGGGTCTTGAGAAGGTCGAAGTCCGAGCCGCAATACATGCAGCGGAATTTTTGGGTGGCGATGATGGACAGGATCGTCGTCATCCCATGGTTGAGCGGGTAGAGGCGGCGCGCCCTGGAGTGGGGACAGGCTCCGGTATTGATCAGCGGGGTGCCCTTGCATAGCGGGCAATGGGCCGCACGCCGTTTGAAAAAGGCGACGAGCCACATACCGCTGCAGAACCCGATTCCCATCAAGATGATATCTTTAATCAGCGGGGTAGGGTGTCTGAAAAACATCACCACCGCGGTGACGGATGTGATCAGCCCGATGAAATACAATGCCGAAAAAAACACCGCCACATTGAATGGCCGGCTGGATGGCAGGGAGCGCGTCCGCGTCGCCGCGGCCCCGCCGGCCGCCAAGTCTTTCATGCTGTTTCTCGCGCCCCAACTCATTTCGGTTTGAAGGCTTGGATACGAGCCGTTTTGTTGCAAGTCCTGATATCCATTCAGCCGAAATTACCCGCTTTTCCCCGCAATCATTTCAGCGCTCTTGACCGCGGCGGGGCGCGGTTTTAAGACTTCCCAATGACACCGCTTTACGAAGGAAAGGCCAAGCGCCTGTGGGCCACGGAAAACCCGGACACCCTGCGCATGGAGTTCAAGAACGACGCCACCGCCTTCAACGGCGAGAAGAAGGCCAGCTTCGAGAACAAGGGCCACTTGAACAACGAGATCAGCACGCTCATTTACGGATTCCTCGAAAAAGCCGGCGTCCCCACCCACTTCGTCCGCAAGCTTGACGCCACCAACGTCGAGGTGAAGAAAGTCACCATCCTGATGGTCGAGGTGATCGTCCGCAACCTATCCGCCGGCAGTTACTGCAAGCGCACCGGCGAGCCGGAAGGCCGGGTGTTCTCCCAGCCGATCATCGAGTTCTCGTA
>JFJP01010548.1_pt1 | contig 24071 bp, 20 predicted proteins | sample 431651 | NCBI WGS metagenome assembly JFJP01 (sample SAMN02602958, study PRJNA72255) | Microbial mat metagenome, whole genome shotgun sequencing project. | biome: fresh water; feature: sink hole; material: water; isolation source: purple microbial (photo- and chemosynthetic) mats found in...
AGCAGGCGGTCCGCCGTTCGGCGGCACGCTGGATGGGGCGGTGATCTACCAGAACCTGTGCTCGGCTTGCCACGCCAACGGCGCTGGCGGCGCACCGGCACCTACCGCTGCCGCTTGGGCTCCGCGCATCGCGCAGGGCCTGGACGTATTGGTGAAGCACGCCACCGACGGCTTCCAAGGTCAGGCCGGCATCATGCCGGCGCGCGGCGGCAACGCCCGCCTCACCGACGAGCAGGTGCGCGCTTCGGTCGAGTACATGGTCGAGAAGTACAAATAAGCCCGTAAGCTCGGCTTTCCCTTGTAGTGCAACGCCGCCGCTGGGCGGCGTTGTCGTGTTTGGAGTCCTCCATGCGTTTTGCCCCCGTTATCGCCCCACTTTCCGTGGCTCTTGGATTGTCGATTTCTCTGGCCGCGTGCACGCCCAAAGGCCCTCCATCGTCGGCGCAAGCTGAGGGCATTGCGGGTGTGCAGGGCAATGCCGAGCGCAGTGCACAAGAGGGGCAGAACGCCAAGATCGAGGGCGTGGTCACGCTGGCGTGGCCCGACGGCAACGGCGGCGGCTTTGTGCAAAGCCTGAGCCCTGATGCCGACCCCGCCACCTCAGAAGGCGTGTTTGTCATTCCGGCCGGTGGGCTTCGCCCCCTTGCGGTGGGCCAACACATTCGAGCCGAAGGCGTGGTGGGTGAAAGTGGCCAAGGCGCGATGCTCACCACCATCGCCAATGCGCAGATCACACTGATGGGCAGCGCGCCCTTGCCGGATCCGCTGCGCTTGGCCGAAATGCCCACCAGCGCCGCGGCTTGGGAAGCCTTGGAAGGCATGCGCGTCCGCTTTGATGGGCCGCTCACCGTGACGGGTAACGAGAATCTGGGGCGCTTCGGTGAGGTGGCCTTGGTGGCCGGGCCGCGCCTGTTCACCCCGACCGAGCAGGTGCTGCCCGGCGATTCGGCAAAAGCGCGCCGCGAGCAAAACGCGGCCCGACGCTTGGTGCTGGATGACGGCGCCCCCAACGAAAATCCGACGACGGTGACTTGGTTGCCCGAGCCGCTTTCGAACGCCGCACCCTTGCGCGCCGGAAGCACGCTTTCGGGCGTCGTCGGTGTGGTCGACCATCGCTTCGGCGGCTACCGCCTGCAGGCCAGTCACGCGGTGGAGTCGGTGGTACACGCCGCACGCCCCGAGGCGCCCAAGGTGGAAGGCGATGTGCGCATTGCCGGCATGAATCTGCTGAACCTGTTCAACGGCGACGGTCGCGGCGGCGGCTATCCCACTGAGCGCGGCGCCCAGAACGCCGAGGCCTACCAGCGGCAGTTGGCCAAGCACGTGGCCACCATCACCGCGCTGAATCCGCAGCTGATTGCCGCGCAGGAATTGGAGAACGATGGCTTCGGCGCGGAATCCGCCATCCGCGAATTGGCCAAGGCCTTGAACGATGCGCAGCCCGGCGCGCGTTGGCAGCCCGTGGTCACGAGCGAGGCGCCCGGCACCGACAGCATCAGCGTGGGATTGCTGTATCGCGCGGATGTGCTCACTACCGTGGGTGCGCCGGCTCTGCTGACCAATGGGCCCTTCGCCTACGGCAGCCGCCCGCCGCTCGCGCAGACCTTCCGCTCCGGCGCAGGCCCTCTGTTCACCGCCGTGAGCGTGCACTTCAAGAGTAAAGGTGGTTGCCCTGAAGCCGAGGGCAAGAACCGTGATCAAGGCGATGGCCAGGCCTGCTTCAACGCGCAGCGTGTGGAATCTACGACCGCACTCGCCGATTGGTTGGCCACCGACCCCACTCGGTCCGGAAGCCCGCTCACCGTGGTTTTGGGCGACTTCAATGCATACGCCATGGAAGACCCGATGCGCTTGATGCGTGAGCGCGGTTGGCAAGACCCGCTCAACGGCGAGGGCAGCTATTCGTTCGTGTTCGATGGGCAGGCCGGCCGTTTAGACCACGCCATGCTCAGCCCAGAATTGGCAGCCCTGTTGAAGGGCGCGGCAAAGTGGCATAGCAATAGCGATGAAGCCTTGGCGTTTGCGTACAACGGTCCTTTGGGGCAAGACAAACAAGCCACGCCGTGGCGTTCGTCCGACCACGATCCGATGATCTTGGGATTCCAGTTGGGCAAGGCTGTGGAGGCTGCGCGCTAGACTGCCGCCGGAATGAACACCTCTCCGCCATTTCCAACGATCTCCGGGCCCGTGCTGCTGCAGGGTCCGGCGGGCGTGATTGAGGCCTTCGTGGAATGGCCCGTCGCCGAAGAGGCTCGGCGTGGCATCGCCGTGATTTGCCATCCACACCCGCCCGATGGCGGCACCATGAGCAATAAGGTGGTCACCACCATCGCGCGCGCACTGGCGGAATTGGGCATGGCCAGCGTGCGTTTCAATTTCCGTGGCGTGGGCCAATCGCAGGGTGTGTACGACCAGGGCCGTGGCGAAACGCTGGATCTGGTGGCCGTGGCGCAATGGGCCATGGCGCAGCGTCCGGGCGATGCCTTTTGGCTGGCGGGTTTTTCGTTTGGCGCGTGGGTGGCTTTGCGTGCTGCGCGGCAACTGCCGGTGCAGCAAATGATTGCGATTGCGCCGCCAGTGGGTTTCCGAGATTTCACCGGAGTGCCGTCGCCGCCTTGTCCTTGGCTGGTCGTGCAAGGTGATGCCGACGACGTGGTGGACCCGCAGAAGGTCTTCGATTGGGTGGCCGCGGCCGACAATCCGCCCACCCTCGTGCGCATGGCCGATGCCGGGCACTTCTTTCACGGCCGCTTGGTGGATGTGCGCGGCGCCATCAAAAACGGTGTGCGCAAGCAATTGCCGCCTCATCGCGGCGTGGGTTGATGCCTGAGCGCCCCAGCCAACGCTACTTGGCCGGCGTGGCCGAAGGCCGCTGGCAGCAGGATGCCGGGCAGCTCGCCGCTTTGGTCGAACTGGACCGTGTGGCGCTCGCGTTGTTGGAGCGCAAGCGCGCAGGCTTCTTGAAGCAACTGGGCTTTCGTTTGGCCGGGCACTCCGGCGTGCGCGGTCTGTACCTGTGGGGCGGCGTGGGACGCGGCAAAACCCTGTTGTGCGACCTGTTGCTGGATGCCTGCGCTGAGTTGAAACCGCAGCGCCTGCACTACCACCGCTTCATGCAAGACGTGCATGCACGCATGAAGGCGCTCACCAATACCGCTGACACCTTGAGCATCGTGGCTGAGCAGTACGCGCAGGCCTCCACGCTTTTGGTTCTCGACGAATTCTTCGTCAGTGACATCGCCGACGCGATGATCCTCTCGCGCTTGCTCGAGCAGTTGTTTGATCGCGGCGTGACCTTGGTCACTACCTCCAACATTGCGCCGCAGGGCCTGTATGCCAACGGCTTGCAGCGCTCGCGTTTTCTGCCTGCCATCGCGCTGATCGAGAAGGATTGCGTGGTGCATCGCTTGGGCAGCAACACCGATTTTCGCCTGCGCCAACTCAGCAGCGCCGACACATGGCAAGTACCCATCAGCGCCGACAGTGATGCTTTTCTCGCCGAGCGCTTTCGCGCACTCAACGGCATCGGCCACTGCGCCGACGGCCCTTTGATGGTGAATGGGCGCGCTATTCCTGCGCGCGCACTGGGCGAAGGTGTGGCGTGGTTCGATTTCGAAGCTCTGTGCGAAGGCCCGCGCGCGGCGCCGGACTACATCGAGATCGCGCGTGACCATCACACCTTGCTGGTGAGCGGCGTGCCGTGCTTCGACGATGAGCGCTTGGATCCTGCGCGGCGCTTTGTGCATCTGATTGATGAGCTGTACGACCGCAACGTGAATCTCTTAGCCAGTGCGGCCGCGCAACCGCAGGGCTTGTACAAGGGCTTCAAGCTGCGCGTTGAGTTTGAACGCTGCATTTCGCGCTTGATTGAGATGCGCAGCGAAGAGTATTTGGCTCGGGCGCATCGGGCGTAGGCCGCTCTAGCTGCGCTGGCCGCCTGCTGCCGTTACCATGCGCAGCAATGAACACCCCTGAATCCTCCACGCTCGGCCAGAGCGTCGAATACCCGTCGTCGTATGACGCTGGCCTTTTGTTTCCCATTCCGCGCATGGAAGCGCGCGCCAAGTTGGGTCTTGCCGATGCGCTGCCCTTCGTTGGCGTGGACGTGTGGAACGCGTATGAACTTTCGTGGCTCGATATGCGCGGAAAGCCGCAAGTCGCGCTGGCGGAAATTCGCGTGCCCGCCACGTCGCCGTACTTGATCGAGTCGAAGAGCTTCAAGCTCTATCTCAACTCGTTTTCGCAGGAGCGCATGACCAGTACCGATGCCCTGCGTACGCAATTAATGCACGACTTGTCGGCCGCGGCCGGTGCGCCGGCATCAGTGAGTTTGATTGCGCCCACCTCGCCAGAGGCGTTTCCGGTGCGCAACTTGCCCGGCGAGCTCATCGACAGCGTCGCGATCAGCATTGAAAGCTATGGTCCGCCGGAGCCTGAGTTGCTGCGTGCCGACCCCAGTGACACGGTGGAAGAGACACTCGTCTCGCATTTGTTTCGTTCGAATTGCCCAGTCACAGGCCAGCCCGATTGGGCTAGCCTGCAAGTAGCCTACTCAGGCCCGCGCATCGATCGCGCAGCTTTGCTGCGTTACTTCGTAAGTTTCCGCACGCACAGTGATTTTCACGAAGCCTGCGTGGAGCGCATCTTTCTCGATCTGAAGGCGCGCTGCGCGCCGCAGAAGCTTTCGGTGTATGCCCGCTTCACCCGCCGCGGCGGTCTCGATATCAATCCGTTCCGCGCCTTGCCGGGCAGCGCCATGCCCGACAATCTTCGTTTGTCGCGCCAGTAGGAGTTGCAGCCATGTTGACCACACCGCGCTCTGCGTTGTCGCTCTTCCGCCTCGTCGTGCTGAGTGCTGCGAGCGCTGCTTTTCTCGTGGCTTGCGGGCAAGACGCCGCAACACCTACATCGGTGCCTGTCGCGCCTGCTGCTGAGGCGCCCGCCGCCGCACCCGTGCCGCAACTGCCTGCCGGCAGCATTGAGGCCGTGGCTCTGGAGATTGGCGCAACGCTCGACGCTGATGGCCGAGTGAGTGCCAGCATGGAGCGCTTTCGCCGTAACGACATCGTGCACGCCAGCTTGGTGACGGTGGGCGATGCACCGGCCGCCATGCTGCAAGTGCAGTGGCGCGATGCGAATGGTGTAGAAGTGGCGGTGGACGAGCGCGCCATTCAAACCGCGGGCCCCGCGGTGCACACCTTTTCGCGCGGCGTGGAAGGCGGCTGGTTGCCGGGTCGCTATGAAGTGGAAGTGCGCTTGAACGGCGAAAGCGCTGGCGTGCGGCCCTTCGAAGTGCGCTGAGCCGCGCGCTTAGAGACTGCGTTCAACGCTGAAGAACACGCTGCGGCCGGCGCCGGGAAAACTCCGTACTTCGCCGAAGGCCAGATCCACGCGCTCGGCATAGCGGCGATTGGTCAGATTCATCAGGCGAAGACCCAGCCGCCAGTCGTCGCTCACCGGCAGCATACCGCGCAGGTGCCACAGCACGTGGCCGCCGTAGCGCTGCGTGTTGGCGGCATCGATGAAGTAGCTGCCCTGCCACACGCTTTCGAGTTCAATCTCGGCGCCATTGCCGAAGCCTTGTCCAGCGCGCAGCCCTGCCAACCAACGTGGTGCGGTGTCGATCTCGGCGCCATTGCGCACTACTTCGCCAGCAGGAAGCACGCGGCTGAAGGCATAGCGTTGAATGCTGTAAGCGGCCTGCCCCTCCAGCCAGCGTTGGTTCGGCAGAACCCAGCGGGCTTCAAACTCTGCGCCCCGATGCCGCGTGGCCGCTTGCGGCACTGCCAAACCATTCGCGTCGCGAAGGATGGCATTGCGTTTGCGCATGGCGTAAGCCGTTGCACTTGCAGAAACTGCGGCACCTGAAAAACGCAGACCTGCTTCCATGCTGTCGAGTGTCTCCGGCGCGAAATCACTCACCGTCTGCCCGCGTTGAAGGCGATAAAGCTCAGTGGCCTGCGGAAAACGAAATGCGCGTGCCACGCGCGCGTTCATCTGCCATCCGCCTTCCAGTGAGCGAACCCAGCCTAGCTGTGCACTTCGTCCAATAAAGCGATCGCTGCGGTCGGCAGGGCGAAGATAAAGGCACCCACCGAAGCTGCAGACGCTGCCGTCCTCGCGTGTGTTGCCGCTGCCCATTCGGTTGTCGTAGCGGTAGTGCAGTTGCTCAATGCGCGCCCCTGCGGTGAACGTCTGTGTGTCCCAATCCCACTGCGTCTCAGCGAACAAAGCGGCTTGTCGTGCACGCACGCGGTAGTCGTAGTGGCGGTCAGCGCGCGTGCCTGCGTCTGCCGCAGGCGCCCATTGGCCTGCTCCACATCAATGCCCACGCGCAGCAGGCCCGTTGACCACAGGCTTTGCAGTCCCGCACTTTGGCTGCCGTTCTCTTCCAGCGGTTGGCCTAAGTTGAAGTGCTGAAGAAACGTTTGTGATTCGCGGCGTGCATAAGGCCGAAGCAGCAGCGTGCCTTCGTCACCCACATTGCGGACATGGTGCAGCAACACGCGGGTGCTCTGTGCTTCGCGAAACGCCTCGGGGTTTTGATTGCTGCTGCGTCGCGCGTCGCGCCATGCGCCTTCGCCAAACACAAACCCGGCAGTGTCCTGACGCAGGCGATGGGTGCTCAAAGCGAACCGCGTGTCGGTGCTTCCGAAAGGCAGCCATTGCAGCAGTGCCTGCTGCTGCCGATAAGCCTCATCAACGCGAAAACTTCCCGCGTCCACGGCATTGGCATCGAGTCGAAGGTCAGTGCCGCGCTCATCCAAACCCAAGGCAAGACGACGGTAGGCGTTACTTCCCCATTCGGCGCGAACATCGCTTCCATCGCCGGGTAAGCGCGGGCGAACTGCCACAACGCCGTGCAGCGCGTTACTGCCGTGCACGGCGCTGCCGGGGCCGCGCAGCACTTCAACGCCCGCGGCCTGCGACAGATTCACTTCTGACAGTTGGTTGACGTTACAGAAGCCCGCCGGCCGAATCGGCACGCCATCGTCCAGCACCAAAAACGCCCCGCAAGCGCCCGGACCGGCGAGCACCGGCGAGCGCAGAGCCAGTAGTTGTTCTTGCCCGCTGCCGCGGCTGGCCCACGCGCCGGGGATACGGACAAACACTTCGTTCGCATGCGTTGGCGCAATGAGTTGCACGTTCTGCTCGTCAATGCGAGACACGGCCTCGGCGCGGCGTTTGGGGTTCTCGGGCAGTCGCGCGACCACATCGATGCGGTCCAGGACTTCCGCTTGCATGGGGGCCTGCGCATCTGCGGCATACACAGGTTCTGCATGCATTGCGGCCAACGAAGCCGTCAAGGCAAGAACAAGGGCGCCGCGCGCACGTGCTGAAAAAGCGATGGCCATGGCGTCAGTGCCTTGAGGACAACTGAGCGTCTAGGGGGATTTTGAGATAACGCACGCCGTTGGCTTCGGGTTCGGGCAGCGCGCCCGCGCGCAAGTTCACTTGCACCGCGGGAAGGATGAGTGCGGGCATGCCCAGTGCGGCATCGCGCGCGTTCCTCAACGCCACGAATTCCGCTTCGGTGGCCCCGTCACGAACGTGGATGTTGTGTGTGCGCTGTGCGGCCACCGTGGTTTCGCAGGCCACCGCACGCCCGTTGGGGCCGTAGTCGTGGCAGACGAACACGCGTGTGCTGTCGGGCAGAGCAAACAGGCGTTCACGAATGGAGCGGAAAAGCGTGCCGGCGTCGCCACCCGGAAAATCGCAGCGCGCGGTTCCGCCATCGGGCATGAACAGGGAATCACCGGTAAACAGCGCATCGCCAATCAAGTAAGCCACGCTGTCGCTGGTGTGGCCCGGAACGGCAATCACGCGGGCCTGCAACTGGCCGACACTGAAGCCTTCGTCATCGGCAAACAGATGATCAAAGTGCGTGCCATCCAGAGCCATGTGCTCCCCAAGATTGAAGATGGGTCGAAACGCCTTCTGCACGGTACGAATGCCCTCGCCAATCGCAACGCGCGCGCTAGGCCATTGCACCTTCAACCACTGTGCGGCGCTCAAATGGTCGGCATGGGCGTGGGTTTCAAGAATCCAGTCGACGCACAGCTTTTCTGCAGCGACGAAATCAACGAGAGCCTGCGCACTCTGCACCGATGTGTGCGCCGAAGCTGCGTCGAAATCGAGGCAAGGGTCGATGACCACAGCACCGCGCGTGGCCGGGTCGGACACCACATAGCTCCACGTGCTGCTCTGTGCATGGAAGAACGCGTGAACGATGGTGGAATTCATAGAGGCTCAGAAAAAATGGAAGGCGTGCAGTACGATGCAGGCGCCTATTGATGACACAAAAAGAGCTTATGCAGGTTCATAGCGATTTCACCTTGCGCGTCGTAGCGCGCCCAGACGAGGCCGTTTGGCAGCCATCGCCTTCGGCGGGTGTGGAGCGCCGAATGTTGGATCGCATCGGCGCAGAGGCGGCACGCGCGACCAGCGTAGTGCGATATGCGGCAGGCTCAGTATTTTCCGAGCATGAGCATCCCGCAGGTGAAGAGATACTGGTGTTGGATGGCGTGTTTTCGGATGAGACGGGTGACTATGGCCCCGGTTGCTACCTGCGTAATCCCGAAGGCTTCCGCCATGCGCCGCGCAGCGCGGCGGGCTGCACTCTGTTTGTAAAGCTGCGGCAGTTCTCTCCCGATGACCAGGCCATGGTGCGCATCGATACCGGCAGAGCCGAATGGCGTCCGGGTTTGGTGCCCGGCCTGCGCGTGATGCCGCTGCATGCGCACGGCACCGAGCACACGGCACTCGTCGATTGGGCACCGGGCACCGTGTTCAAACCGCATACGCACTGGGGCGGCGAGGAGATCCTCGTGCTACGTGGTGTGTTTGAGGACGAGCACGGGTGCTACCCGGCTGGGACATGGCTGCGCAGCCCGCACGGCTCGCAGCACACGCCCTTCAGTCGCGAAGGCACCACGCTTTACGTCAAGACCGGGCATCTCGGCGACGAGCGCCTGGCGCCGTGGCTCGGCACCGGTGCGGGCTGACCACGCTGCTCAGAACGACCAGCGGAACCCCGCGCGCCATGAGCGCCCCGGCCCGGGCACGGCGATGCATGCAGGTGCGCAGGCCCGCTGCATAGCGAAAACAGTCTTCCTCATTTGTCGAATGTCGAGGAATGAGTCGCCCTATTCTTAAGCGAGGCCAAAGCTAGCGGCCTACACTCAATGCCGATGGCCAATCTGTCCCCATCATGAAAGTGCTTATCGTCGACGACTCCGAACGCCTCCGCGAGGCGCTTCGAGTTGGCCTTTCTGCGGCCGGTTTGGCGGTGGACGTCGCCTGCGACGGTCTCGCGGCCTTGCCCTACTTCGACGCCGGGGACTACGACGTGGTCGTGCTTGATTTAATGATGCCGAAGCTGGATGGGCGCGGTCTTTTGGCCGAAATCCGGCGACGCGGACTGGTCACACGGATTTTGGTGCTGTCCGCTTTGGACGCTGTGGGGGAGCGAGTGAATGCCATTGATGAAGGCGCCGACGACTATCTTGTCAAGCCGTTTTCTTTTGATGAGTTGCGGGCCCGCGTATTGGCCCTCGGGCGTCGTCATCCGGGGCAGCCGTCGCCCGTCATTCGACATCTTGGTCTGGAATTGGACACGGCCCGTCGAACCGCAAGCGGGCCTGCAGGACCCTTCGGCCTGACACCAAAGGAATATGCACTGCTTGAAACCTTGGTTCAGCATCCCGGCCGTGTATACAGCCGTTCGCATTTGTTCGAGCGCCTGTACGCCAGCGATAGCGAGGCGTCGGACAAAGTGATTGAGGTGTTGATGAGCACCCTGCGCGCCAAGTTGGCACGCGGTGGGCTTGGAGACCTCATCGAAACACGTCGCGGCTTCGGTTATGCGGCGCGCTAGACCGGGATCGTTGCGCCAGCGGATTGTCGTGGGCGTTGCCGGCGCACTGGTGCTAGCGCTGGGTGGCCTTTTTCTCGTGCTGGACATCATGGTGGACGGAGAAATCTACCGACGCTTTGACGACAGCCTGAGTTCTCGTGCAAACGCCATGGCGGCCTACTTGGGCGCCAACGTGGATCGGGCTCAGTCCATCGAGCGCTGGATGCCCGAATTCCGCGAGGACGGCCATGAGGATTTCTTCCAGGCGTGGGATGCCGATGGGCAGGTGGTCGCGCGTTCGGCATCGGCAAAAGCTGCGGATCTCCTTTACCCCTCTGATTTTGGCCAGGATGGCTTCGTGCACTACGACCTTCCGCTGCCTGACGGCCACCGCGGTCGTGCCGTGGCGCGGCTGTATCCTCTCGCTGTCGACGACCCGAGAGGCCACTTAGTTTTGGTGGTCGCCGAGGAGCGCGAGCAGCTCGACGCGCTTGAGCAACGCCTGCATGTGCTCATTGGCGGCACCGTGGCCTTGGCGCTGGCGTTGTCGATCCTTCTGGCGTGGCGCGGCACCACCCACGGTCTGCGACCACTCGATCAGCTCGCTGACCGTATCGCCGCACTGCGGTTGGACGACCCGGGTGCGGCCATTGCTGACGCGTCGCTGCCGACTGAGCTGCAGCCAGTCGCGCGTCGATTCGACGAGGTTATCGGGACATTGTTGCGTAACGTGGCGCGCGAGCGACGGTTCGCACAGGACCTCGCGCACGAGCTGCGAACTCCGGTGGCTGAACTGCGTGCGATCACCGAAACCACGCTGTTGGTAAGCGATTCGCTACAACAACGCCGTGCTCTCGAGGAACTTGCCCGCTTAGGTGGCGAAATGGAGCAGACCGTCGAGGCTCTGCTGAGCTTGGCCCGCCATGAAGCCGGCTTAGTAATGCCGCAGCTGGAGCCTGTCAACCTTGTGGCAAGCGTGAGTAACGTATGCCGGAGGCTTGAGTCACTTCGCCAACTGCACAGCGTCTCGTGTGCGATGGCCTTGACTGCCGAACTCTGGGTTAATACGGATGCGTCGATGGTGAATCGCTTAGTGACGATTCTACTTAGCAACGCATTTGAGTACGCCCCCACCAGTAGCACGGTCAGCGTGGCATTTACGTTCGAACCGATGGGGCTGATCATCGAGAACGATGCACCCGCGCTTAGTAATGCTGATCTAGCCCAGCTAGGCACTCGTTTCTTCCGCGGCACTCGTTCTGTCGGTGAGTCCAGCAGCCCGCATGCAGGCCTCGGCGTGGCGCTGGCTCGTGCCCTAGCGCAGGCGCTGGGTTTGTCACTTGCTTTTTCTCTGCAAGACGGCCGCCTCCGAGCGACGGTAACCGGCTGGGCGGGTCTCGGCGACGAGTTGGCTTAAGCCGAATCAAAGCTTAGCGAGGGATTGTTCGGGAGAACAATTTCGGAGACCTGACTGTGATTCGTTTCCCGCACGCTCTGGCACTCGCTGTCCTCTTCGCATCGGCCGCCGTTCCGGCGGCGACACCCCTGCCGATCACGGCCGCGGAGGCGGCCGCCATGGGTTTGGAATACGCGGCAGCCGAGGCGACCGAATGGGTGCCGGTGGCCACCATCCCTGCGATGGCCGAACTGGATCCAAACGCACGGAGCATCTTGTCCGCCCGGCAATCAGGCACGGTCGTTCGCGTGCTTGTTGCGGACGGCGAGAGCGTTGCGGCAGGCCAAGCACTGTTGATTCTTGAGAGCGCGGACTGGTCCGCTGCACTCGCGCTTGCAACAGGGCGCGCTGCACGCCTAGACGCACTCTCTCGGCAAGCGGAACGGAGCCGCGCCTTGCTCGCTGCCGGGGTGATTGCCGCGCGCGATGACGAAGCGACGCGCGCCGAATTTTCCGCGGCCCAATCGGAAGCGCGTGCCGATGCAGCCACGCTTCAATCGGCTCGACTTCATGACGATGGTCGCCTTGTTCTGGGTGCGCCACTAGCCGGGCAAGTACTGCGCAGGCATGTCACGACAGGCAGCGCTTTTCAGACCGGTGAGGTGCTGGTGGAAATTGCCAGCGGCGAGGGTCTCGTAGCCGAAGGACAAGCCGCGGCGCGCTTGGCCGGCCAACTCTCGGCTGGGATGCGCGTCAGCACAGCGGATGGCGCTGTGGGCTTGGTGACGGCCGTTGGTGCTGCCATTGATCCGATGACGCGATCGATTCCGGTGATGGCCACGTTGCCACCGGGTGCTGCGGCGCCCGGTGCCTTACTCGAGCTTTCAATCTCACGTCGCGCGGAGGCAGGCGTGGTCCGCGTTCCCGCCATGGCCGTTATCGCGGTGTCTAAGCAGGCCACGGTTTTTGTGCGCCGGGGCGAACGCCTAGAGCGTGTGCCTGTGCAGGTGCATTTTCGTGACAGTCAGTTCGCGTGGGTAGCGGGCTTGGCTTCGGAGTCCGACGTGGTCTCACGTGGCGTGTTGGCACTCAAAGCGGTGGCTGAATCATCGGCTGAGGCTGAGGCTGAGGCTGAAGCTGAGGCGGAATCTGACACTGGCGAGGAGCTTTAATCATGCTCTCACGCCTCGTTGCATGGGCGCTGGCTCAGCGCCTGCTGGTTGCGCTGGCGACCGTTGCGCTCGCTGTCGCCGGTTACGTCGCTTGGCGAACGCTTCCGATTGACGCGTTCCCCGACATCGCACCGACACAGGTTAAGTTGATCCTCAAGGTGCCGGGCATGACCCCGGAGGAGGTCGAGCAACGCGTTGTTGTTCCGCTTGAGATGGAGCTGTTGGGCATTCCGCGCCAAGTGATGCTGCGTGCGTCGGCCAAGTATGCCTTGGCAGATTTGACGCTCGATTTTGAGCAGGGCACGGATATCTACTGGGCTCGCCAACAAGTGGCGGAACGCTTTGCAGCCGTTTCAGGCGACCTGCCTGAGGGTATCGACGGTGGCTTGGCGCCAATCGCTACGCCGCTGTCGGACATGTACATGTTCACGGTAGACGGCGAAGGCTATTCGCTTGCCGAGCGCCGCGAAGTACTCGATTGGGTCATTCGACCTGCACTCCGAACGGTGCCAGGCGTCGCCGACGTCAACGCATTGGGCGGGCGCGTTCGTACGTGGGAGGTGGTGCCGGATCGCGCTGCGATGTTGGCTTCCGGCCTCGACTTGGCAAGCCTGCGTAGCGCCTTGGAAAGCAATAACGGAAACGACGGGGCTGGCCGTCTTGACGAGGGCGAGGAGTCGCTGGTCGTGCGTGCCACCGGCGCAATCCGTGACGGACGTGACATCAGTGCGACTGTCGTGGCGATTCGCGAAGGGCAAGTCTTGCGCGTGGGCGACATCGCGCAGGTGCGTGAAGGCTCTCTGACCCGATACGGCGTGGTCACACGTGACGGCAAGGGCGAAGCCGTGCAGGGCTTGGTGGTCGGGCTGCGCGGGGCTGACGCGTCAGCGGTGGTGCGTGGGGTCAAGGAGCGCCTTGCGCAAATCCAGACCAGCCTGCCGCCGGGCATGACCCTATCGCCCTTTTACGACCGCAGTGACTTGATTGCACGTGCAACGGGCACGGTGACCAGCGCTCTACTTGAGGCCACTGTGTTGGTGGTGATCTTGCTGCTCCTGTTCCTCGGCGATGTACGCGCGGCCTTGGTCGTGGCGGTGACGCTGCCGCTCGCGGTGCTGAGCACGTTTCTTGTGATGCGCTTCGCGGGCCTCAGCGCAAACCTAATGAGCTTGGGTGGATTAGCAATCGCCATTGGCATGCTGGTGGACGCGTCGGTGGTGGTGGTCGAAAACACGGTCGAGCAACTCGCTACCGCTCGAAAGGACGACGGCATTCCTCGTCTGCACAGAGTCTGGCGGGCTGCCTCAGAAGTAGCGGCACCCGTTGCTTCAGGCATCTTAATCATCGCGCTGGTTTTCACGCCGCTGCTGACCCTGCAGGGTCTGGAGGGACGCATGTTCGGGCCGGTGGCGTTGACCATCGTGTTTGCCCTTGGTGCGTCCCTTCTGCTCTCCCTGACGGTAATCCCAGTTCTTGCGTCTTGGCTGCTCAAGGATGGCGTGCATCATGAGCCGTGGCTGATGCGTCGCATCAATGCCTTCTATGCACCAGCTCTTGATCTCGCTCTGGCTAAGCCGCGCCACGTCATCCTCGCTGCGGTTGTGGCGCTTGGTCTCGCAGCATTGGCTTGGTTCGGCATCGGCAAGACCTTCATGCCGACGATGGACGAAGGCGCCATCCTCGTCCAGCTTGAGAAGCTACCGTCGTCGAACCTTGACGCTAGCGCCGAAGTGGACTTGGCCGTTCAGGCTGCAATTCTGGCGGATGTTCCCGAGGTGCGTAGCATCATCGCCCGCGCCGGTGCCGACGAACTGGGCTTCGATCCGATGGGATTGAACCAGACCGATAGCTTTCTGGTGCTGGCGCCGAAAGATGAATGGCGAACGCCCGACAAAGCGTGGCTTGTGGACGAACTGCGACAGGTGCTCGACCGTTTCCCGGGAACGGCGTATGCCTTTACCCAGCCGATTGAAATGCGCGTTTCGGAAATGTTGACCGGCGCACGCGGCGACATCGTCATCAAGTTGTTCGGGCCGGATCTAGCGGAGTTGGAGGCCCTGTCTGCCGCCATCGAAGCGCGCGTGCGAGCCGTGCCCGGTGCGGAAGACGTGTATCGGCTCACCAACGAGGGAGTGCAGTACTTAGAGATTGAGGTGGATCGGCTTGCCCTGCGCGCGCAGGTAGAGGGCGTGACGGTCGGCGTAGTGGTCGAGGGCAGTCGTCGAATCCCTCTGGTCGTTCGAGGTGATGAGTCGCTGCGTTCCGACCCCGCGCGTTTCGCGGATATACCCTTGGTATCGCCGCTGGGCGGTCCGGTTCGCATTGGCGATGTGGCGCGTGTTCAGCGGGTCGATGGTCCCGTAAAAGTCGATCGCGAGGGCGGATCGCGCTACGCGTTGGTGCAGGCGAACGTATCGGGACGTGATCTTGTTGGCTTCGTGGAGGAAGCGCGCGAAGCGGTCGCCGATGATGTTGCCCTTCCTCCGGGTTATTCCTTGGGATGGGGTGGGCAGTTCGAGAACCAGCAGAGAGCGTCGGCGCGTTTGGCACTGGTGGTGCCGGTCGCGTTGGCCCTGATCTTCGTCGTCTTGTTCACCAGTTTAGGCAGCGCTCGTCAGGCTTTGCTGGTGTTGGCCAATATTCCATTCGCCATGGTGGGTGGTGTGCTGGCACTTTGGCTGGTTGGCGAATACGTTTCTGTGCCGGCATCGGTGGGCTTCATTGCCCTACTAGGTATCGCTGTACTCAACGGCACGGTGATGGTGGGCCACTTCAACGACCTCCGTGCTCGCGGGTTGCCCATTGAGCGTGTAGTGCTCGAGGGGGCGAAACGTAGGCTTCGTCCGGTACTCATGACGGCGTCGATCACCGCTTTGGGTTTGGTGCCTCTTTTGCTCGCCTCGGGCCCAGGTTCCGAGATTCAGCGTCCACTAGCGATTGTCGTGGTTGGCGGTCTCGCCACGGCCACTCCTCTGACTCTGCTTCTGTTGCCCCTGCTGTATCTCCGCTTCGGCCAAGCCCGCACGAGGACCACACCATGACCGATACCCCGCTGGTTCAGTTGACGCTGGCTTACCCGCGATTGGCCGAGAGACAGCTGCTGGCCGATTTGCTGGATATAGATCCTGATCTGGCTGGCTTCACCACCCTGCATGCCGAAGGCCATGGCCACGGATTCGCTCGTGCGTCAGTGCAAGAGCAGGTGAGTGGACGTGCTGAACGCGCTTTGCTGCAAGCCGTCCTGCCCGTCGAAAACGCACATCGAATCGTGGAGGGCCTGCGTGCGCGCTTCCCTTCGCCGGAAATTGCTTTCTGGATGAGCCCTGTCATGGCGTTCGGGAGGATGGTGGAATGAGCGTCCGATGGACCCCGATGATTTTGGCTTTCGCTCTGATGGGCGCGCCGATGGTGCGCAGTGCCGAAGTTCCGCTTGCGCTGGCGGATACGCTTCCCGATTTACACGAAGCGATTGCCGCGATCGACGCGGACCCTGGCGTTCGACGCGCTCAAGGCGAGCGCGAGGCTTTGCTCGCTCGCGCTCAAGGTCGCAGGCGAGGTGCCCATGAGTGGGTGGCCGGTGGCCAGTGGCTCGACCGCGATGCCGGCTCTCAAGGGCGCTTTAATGAATGGGAGGCCAGTGTTCAGCGTGAGTGGCGCTCACCCGGAAAAGCCGCCGTGGATCGACGCATCGCTGACGCCGAGGTTTTAGTCGGAAGTGACCTACTCGCCGACGCCCGGCACATGGCGGCGATTGGCTTGTTGGAATCATGGCTGGAATGGTTGGCTGCTGAAGAAATACGCCTTGTAGCGTCGCGGAGTGTTGCTGACGCCGACACCGACCTAAAGGCGCTGGAAGTGCGGCTAAAGGGCGGCGATGCGGCACTGGTCGAAAACGATGCCGCGCTTGCCGCCGCTGCCGCCGCGCGTCGCGAGCAGCGACTTGCAGACATCCGTGCCGAAGGATTGACGCTTCCTGCGACGACGGCGCCTGTGGCAGCGCCATCGATGCCTGAACCGGGATGGCGTCACTGGGGCGATCGGATCATCGAGGTCAGCCACGAGGTGACGCTGGCCCAAGGCCGAGCGGATGTCGAGGCGCGTCGCGCCGAACGGGCACACCTCGATCGTCGAGCCGATCCCACGGTGGGTTTGCGCGCGCTGTCCGAGCGGGGCGGGGACGAGACGGCGCTGGGCGTTTTTATCAGCATTCCGTTGGGTGCTGGCGCACGCGGCGCTTTGGCTGCGGAAACCGCCGGTACTGCTCGCGCCGCCGAGGCCGAGGCCGATGCAGTTCGCATTGAGGTGAGGCTCCATGCAAAAGCGCTGACGGCACGTGCAGAAACTTTGGTCGCCGCGTGGGCGTTGGCGAAGGAAGGCTTGGACGCACAACGTCAGGAGACGCGGCGCTTGGCACAGGGCCGGGAGTTGGGAGGTGTCGCCCTTACGCCGCTACTGGCCGCGCGTCGTCGTGAGCGCGAAGCCGCGATTGCTGAGGTCGAGTCTCGTGCGGCTGCATATGGCGCAGTTGCGCGGCTGCTGCTCGATGCGCATGCCTTCTGGATTACGCACGATGGGCACTCCGGCGAAGAATCTGATGCAGTCACCTTGCGATGACATCCGCCGACAAATCCGGCTGCTAAACGCCCCGGAACCTGGATGCGGAGCGCTTGGCGCCGAGGCTGGCCTCGACGCCGCGCTGAGCTCTTCGCTTTAGAACGACCAGCGGAACCCCGCGCGCCACGAGCGGCCGGGCCCGGGCACGGCGATCCCCGCAGGAACGCCCGCCAACATCATCGTCGCGCCTTGGCCGAGGTACGCCCCGCCCAGCGGATACTGGTAGAACCGGTCAAGCAGGTTGTCGACGCCCACATCGATGCGCAGATCGTTGGCGGCCCACGCGAGGGACGCGCCAAGCAGGCCGTAGCCAGCAGTGCGGATTTCGTTGCGCACGGCGGAGCGCGCGGTTTTACGGCGCACCCCTTCCCAGCCAAGACGTGCTTCCCACGGGCCGCGGTGGTGGACGAGTCCCAAACGCGCTTGCGGCGGCATGATGTTGTAAAGCCCGTCTCCGGTATCGCGGTTGCGACCGCGCGTCAGGCTGGCGCTGCCCTCCAAAGCCCAATGGCCCGCTTCGCCATCGGCCAACGTCCACGTGGCGCTGGCATCGACCCCGTGCAGGCGCGCCGATTGGTTGGCATAGCGCAGCACGTTAAAGCCCGCGGCGTTGTTCGTTAGGCGAGCGGCGTCGATGTAGTCATCGACCAAGGTCACGTAGGGCGAGAGGCGGGCCGAGTGACCCCGCGCCTCGTCCTGCCAATCTAGCGTCGCTGAGAGGGTGTGCGCCGTTTCGGGTTTCAGGTCGACGTCGCCGACGTAGCCGTTGCCGTCGCCGACGGTGTTGTTCATCAGGGCGGCCATCGACCAGGTCGACCAGGTGTAGCGCTCATGCAGGTTCGGTGAGCGAACCCGGCGTGCCATGCCGACTTCGACGCTGAATCCTGCGTCGAAGCTGCGGCGAAGCATCGCGGCGAAGCCCCAGTGCAGGTCGGATTGGCGACGATCTCGCGCATTGAAGGCTGCGGCGTCTGCAGCGGTCATCATGTACGAGCCCGGCGGCGCCGGATCAATGTCGTAGCCGCGCACTGGGCCGGCGTCACTGACGACGCGATCCACGCGGAGCCCAACGAGTCGCGTCCAGCCCTCGGAAGGCGTTGACTCCCATTCGACGAAAGCGCCGGTGCGATCTCGCTCGCCGTCGTTGATGTTGATGAAGGTGCCGGGCCACATGGCGGCGCCTGACGCGGGCCAATAGTCTTCAAGACGGTAAGCGAGCGTTTCGATGCCGGCACGGAGTGCATCGCCACGCCGTGTGGTGCCGTCAACGCGCAAGTTCGCACCGTTCGTCTGGCTCTCAGCCAGCATGGGCATGCCTGCCGCGCAGGTCGGGGAGATTGGTGCACAGGGGCGGCCCACCGTCATTGCGCCCGGCACGTTTGCGCTCATGCCGTACCAGAAGCGCTTGTCAGGCCCGAAGTCCATCGCGTGTTCGACCTGTTCGTGCCAGATACGGGCATCGAACGCTAGAGTGCCGACGCGCCCGGCCCAGTGCCCGTTTAGGCGATTGGCTTGGTTGTCGGTCAAATCCATGCGTTGGTTTGGATAGCCTTGAAACGGCATGTCCTGCCGCGATGCGGTCAGGTCAAACTGCTGCTCGCCAATGCGCTGCGCAAAGGTGAGTTGCTGATTGCGCGTTTCATACGCGCTCGACCCGACTTCATCGAGCGGTAGCGTGTGGCCGTCGCGTCCGGTGTTGACGAAGGTCTTGAAGGGCTCGGCAGCTCGGTAGTTATCCGCATCCGCACGGTTGGCGACGTAAGCAAGGCTGGTATCGGCATCGCCGGCGTGCAGGGCAAGATCAAGCCCGCGCGCGTTGCCTTGTCGGCGCGCGTAAGCGCCCACTTCACCACCGGTGGCCCATGCCTTGCCGGCGTCGTTAAAGTGCAGCGGCGTCGCGTCGATGGCGATGGCGCCACCGAGGCTGTCGCCGCCAAAGCTCACCGGCACTAAGCCCACGAATACCGAGGCTTTCTTGACTTGCGAAGGCGAGAGGTAGGACAGCGGCGGGTTCATGTGGTTGGGGCAACTGGCCAGCAGGTCCATGCCGTCCACCGCGATGCGCACGCGGTCGTCGGCCAAGCCGCGAAAAACCGGCAGGCTGGAGAGCCCGCCCGCACCCTGTAGTGCGACGCCGGGAAGATGCGCGAACAAGGCCGCCACATCACCGCTCTGACGAGCGCGGCCGTCGCTCCGCGCTTCGGCTTTTTCCGCGGTCGGCAAGGGGCGAAGGTGGTCGCCGTGCACTTCGACGCGGTCGAGCGTTGGCGCGTCGGGCGAGGGGGCAGCGACGGCGAAGCCGGGTAGGCTTGTGAAGATCGCGATAGCGAGGGCGTGATGGCGAATGGGCATGAGTGACCTGCGTCGATGGGAGGCGCAGGTTGGAGCTCTGCGAGACTTCGCAAAGTCTAGGTAAGCCTGCCGCAGGTGGGGATGCGACCAATCGTCGCAGCGTTGTTGAGAGCTTCCTTAAGTCGCGGGGAGGCTGAGCCCCCGCTCCTCGTGGGTGACGCCGTCGCGTATGTGATACAGGCGCTTGAAGGTCGGAATGATCTTCTCGTCGTGTGTGACCACGATGATCGCCGTCTCGTAGCGGTTCGCCATGTCCGCCAGTAGGCGCACCACGGCAAGCGCACGCTCGGAGTCGAGCGGGGCCGTCGGCTCGTCGGCGAGGATCACGGGTGGATGATTGACGAGGCCGCGGGCGATGGCGACGCGCTGCTGTTCGCCGCCCGAGAGCCGCGAGGGCATGGCATTCGCGCGGTGGCCGACGTCGAGCGCCTCGAGCAGTTCGCGCGCGCGTCTCCGGGCCTCGGCATCCGGCACGCCGGCCAGCATCGGCAGCAGGGCGACGTTGTCGGTGACATCGAGGAAAGGGATCAGGTAGGGCGACTGGAACACGAAGCCGATGCGGTCGCGACGAAGTGCGCGCAGGTCACGCGTTTTCCAGCCGTTGTCGTAGATGACCTCGTCGCCGAGGACCATGCGCCCGGCCGTGGGATCGATCACGGCACCGAGGCACTTCAGCAGCGTGCTCTTGCCGGAGCCCGAAGGCCCGATCAGGCCCACCACTTCGCCCGGTGCGACGTGTAGATCGACGCCCTTCAAGGCCTCGAAGGCGGTCTCGCCCTCGCCATAGCGCTTGCGTAGCCCCTCGATGCGGATGCCTTTGCCCTGCATGTCAGCCTCCGATCGCTTCGGCGGGATCGACCCGCAGGGCCATGCGCACGGCGAGAGCGCTCGCCATCACGCAGATCAGCATCACCGCCGCGAAGCCGAGCAGCGAATCGCCGGCCGTCAGCAGCACGAATTTAGGGAACAGCGGTGCGGAAAGAGTCGCGGTGATGCGGCCGACGACGAAGCCGATGGCCCCGAGCGCCAAGGCCTGTTGGACGATCATCCAGGCGATGGTGCGGTCGCGGGTGCCGATGAGTTTCAGCACGGCGATCTCGCGCAGCTTTTCCATCGTCAGCGTGTGGATGATGAAGGCAACGATCGCCGCGCTCACGGCGGCGAGAATGACCAGAAACAACCCGATTTGCCTAGCCGAAGTGGCGATCAGCTTGCCGATGAGAATCGCCTCCATCTCCGGCCGGGTGTGCACGCCGAAGCGCTTCCAGTCACGGATCAGTTGCGCCACGACCTCCGCGTCCGCCGTCGGGGAGAGGCGCACCAGCACGGCATTCACCGTGCGCGTCGCGCCTTCTGTTTGCGCGGCCGGCATCGGCATGCCGGGCCGGATCGACAGCGCATCGCGCGCGCGACTTCGCCGGATTGCGTCGTTGTCCTTGGAAAACTGGGCATCTTGTGCGTCCTTGAGCGGGATGAACACCATCGGGTCGCCGCCTGAGGACACCATGCGCTTGGTGAGGCCAACCACTTCGTAGCGGTTGCGCCGCAGTTCGATCGTGTCGCCGATGCGGAATCCCGTGGCGAGGTCGGCGACCGCTTCGTCGTGGCTGCGGGCGATTTGGCGTCCCGCCACGAGGTGTGGCGGCCAGCCGGGTTCGCCCCACGAGCGGGTCGGCGCGAGGCCCACCACCATCGCGCGCACGTCGCGATCGCCCTGCCGAACCTGCATGGTCAGGTAGGTGACGTTGGCGGCGCGTTCCACACCGGGCAGGTTGAGGAGGCTGCGGTAGACATCATCCGGAAGGCTGGACGACTCCGCGTAGGGGCCGAGCGTGTCGCGTTGGACCACCCAGAGGTCCGCGCCGCTGTTGTCCAGCAGCGCCTTGCCGTCCTGCACCATGCCTCGATAGACCCCCGCCATCACCAGCGTGACACCGATGAGCAGGCCGAGGCCGAAGCCGGTGAAGGCGAACTTGCCCCAAGCGTGGAGGATGTCGCGCCCGGCAAGGCTGATCATTGCGGCACGCCGGGAATGCGCTCCACGATCGTGATGCGGGTTCCCTCCGAAAGCGTGCGCTCACCGTGCACCACGATGCGATCGCCGACCTCGAGGCCCTCGAGCACCTGCACGTGGCCATCGAGGTCGGTCGCCCCGGTACGGATCGGTGCGAAGCGTGGCGCTCCGTCCTCGATTCGCCAGACGCCAACGCGGCCGCCGTCGCGGCGAATCGCGGCGCTAGGAATCACTGCGCGGGGTGGCACTGCGGGCAGGGCCACGTGCACATCCACCAGTTCTCCTAGGGGCGGCAGCGGTTCGGGAAGATCGTCGAACGCGATCTTGGCGACGCGCTCTTCGGTGACTGGGTCGGCCTTGGGCTCAAGACGTCGCACCACGCCCGTCAGCGCGTTCCCTTCGTCGGAGCGCAGGCGGATCAACGCCGGCAGGCCCACAGCGAGCCCTTGGCTGTTCACCTGGTCGAAGCGCACGTCGATCCACAAGCTCGACGGCTCGAGCACTTCGAGCACCGCCTGGCCGGCGACAAGCGCATCGCCTACCTCGGCGTGTCGTGCCACCACGAGGCCGGAGGCCGGGGCGCGTAGCGTGAGGGTCGCTCGACCGGCGTCGAGCGCCCCGAGTTCGGCCTGAAGGCGCACACGCTCAGCTCGGGCGACATCCAGCGCCGCCTCGGTCACCGCGCGCTCTTGCTCGCGCGCAGCGAGGGCTTCTTCGCTGACCAACTGGCGCGCCGCCAAGTCACGGTAGCGGTGATGCTGCAGGGCGGCGTTGTCCCGCCGGGCGGAAGCTTCGGCGACGGCGGCATCGGCACGTTGCACGGCCGCCGACAGTGCACGACGCCGTTCCGCCAGATCGGTGGGATCCATTTCGGCGAGGACGGTGCCCGCTTCGACGTTGTCGCCCACCTCGGCGTGCAGAGCGAGGAGTCGGCCAGAGGCCGTCGGGCCGATCTTCGCGACGTGCTGAGCCTCGACGAGGCCGATACCCGACAAGGCAGGATGCAACGCCCGGGCGTCGACGGTCGTTGTTGTGACTGCGATCGGCGCTAGCGGCCCTGAGCGCAGTGCCACCCACGCGAGCAGCGCCAGCAGCAGCGCGATCGATCCCAACACCGTGAGGGTGCGGCCGCGATTCCCAAGGCGGCTCATGAGCGGGGCTCCAAGGGGCGCCGGCAGAGGGCGAAGGCAGGCCGCATACGCGGTCTATGAGACTCGTGGTTCGACATTCGTGACGCTCTGTTTTTTGCTTGGTTCGTCATCCATCATCCTCGTGTGGCGTCGACCGGCTTTTTCGACAACTTGCGTTGCAGGCTCCGGCGGTGCAAACCCAAAGCGCGGGCCGCGGCCGAGACGTTGCCCTCGTGCTCGGTCAGCACGCGTTGCAGGTGTTCCCATTCCAACCGCCGCGGGTGCAGGGGCTGATCAGGGGGCTCGGTCAGCGCCGCAGGGGCGCTCTCGTCCTCACCGCCGAATAGGGCCTGCAGCACGGCCTCCACCGCGATCGGCTTGGGCCGGTAGTCGGTGGCGCCTCGCTTGATCGCATCCACGGCGGTCGCGATCGATGCGTAGCCCGTGAGCAGCAGGATCGGCGTCTCCGGTTGGAGGGCACGCAGCGGCTCGATGAGTGCTAGACCATTGTCCTGGCCTAGCTTCAGGTCCAGCACGATGCCGGCGACCGGACTTAGCGCCGCGCTCAACGCATCCGCCGCACCAGTGGCATGCAGACACGCATGGCCCCGTCTTTCTAGGGCGCGAGCGAAAATCCGGGCGAAGGCTGTGTCATCGTCGATCAGCAGGATGGGAGTCGAATTCACGCGGGAGGACTCTCGATGCCTGAAAGGGCCGACCAAGGCAGGTCGAGGATGGTGAGGCTGCCGCCCGTGTCGACTGGCTGCACACGCAGCCGACCGCCTAGGTGCTCTACCGTGGCGTCCGCGATAGCAAGGCCGAGGCCGAGACCATTTGACCGCCCGATCCCGGACATCCGGGGCGCCTGACTGTCGAATCCCGGACCGTGGTCACGGAGCAACAAGCACAGTCCGCCATCGGGAGAAGGCTGTGCGTTCATCTGCAGCCGGCCGTTGCCCTTGGAGAGCCCCGCATCGGCGGCATTCTCGAGCAGGTGGCCTAGGCTGCCCCAAAGCGCGAGCCGAGGCTGGACCTGACGCGACGCAATGGATGGATCGACCGACAGTTCGAGGTCGGCTTGGGGTCGCAGCAGTTGCAGCCGGTCACGCAATGTCGCCAGCATGCCGTCGAGTGACTGTGGTGCGGGCGTCTCCCGGGTACTGGCCGCAAGGCGGCGCACCGCGTCCCTGGCGAAGGCGAGCTGTTCGGCCATGAGCGTCAGGTCCTCCTCGGTGGGGGCAAGCTCCGGCGTGGCTCGCCATTCGTCGACAAGGAGCGAGAGGGTGTTGAGTGGCGTATTGAGGTCATGCGCCGCCGAGGCCGATTGAAGGGCCAGTGCGTGCAGCCCTTCGTCCCGCAGCCGGCGCTCGCGTGCCGTCCGGATGGCGATGTCCCGGACTTGGAGGCGACGCGCCAGCGCGAGCCCGAAGACGCAGAAGAGCACCAGCCCCAGACCGAAGTTCGCCGCCATGCCAGTCATGTGGAGGTCAAAGAGAACGGCACCGTGCTGGTGCGTCAGGGGCGGCGCGTAGCGCGA
>JFJP01024030.1_pt1 | contig 24068 bp, 23 predicted proteins | sample 431651 | NCBI WGS metagenome assembly JFJP01 (sample SAMN02602958, study PRJNA72255) | Microbial mat metagenome, whole genome shotgun sequencing project. | biome: fresh water; feature: sink hole; material: water; isolation source: purple microbial (photo- and chemosynthetic) mats found in...
ATGGTGGATGTCTCGGACAAAGAGGCGACTACAAGAGTTGCTGTTGCGAGTGGGATTATCCAGATGAGTCAAGACGCTTATGAGGCTATCGTGCGTGAAAAGACGAAAAAAGGTCCTGTGTTACAAACTGCGGTCATTGCTGCAATCATGGGAGCCAAGCGAACAAGTGACTTGATACCGATGTGCCATCCGCTCAATCTTAGTGGCATTAACTGTGATGTAGAGGAGTTGCCTGAGCTACCGGGATTTAAACTGAGGGTCACTGCAAAACTCACAGGGCAAACGGGTGTTGAGATGGAAGCACTTACGGGGACAAGCATTGGACTGCTCACTATTTATGACATGGTAAAGGCGATAGATAAAGGGATGATTTTAAAAAGCATACAGCTTGAAGAAAAAATGGGGGGCAAAAGTGGAAATTTTAAACGATAGTTTGCAAAAACTTGAACTCTCTTATCCTTGTTCGTGGTCGTACAAACTCATAGGTTACGAAAAAGAAGCTATCCAAAAAGCTATTCATGATGTTGTTTTGGCAATGGAGTATGACCTTGTCCACTCTCATGTCAGTAAAAGCGGCAAGTATGTGAGCATGAATCTTGATTTGGTGATTGCAAACGAAGAAGAGAGAAATTTTATCTATGAAGCTCTCAAAGCACATCAAAATATAAAAATGGTACTCTAACAAGGAGATAGAAATGGATTTAGAAAAACTGCAAAGAGATGTCAAAATTTCTTATAACCACACACTTGAAAATATGCAACTCAGAGTTGCTGATGCTTTAGCACATGTAAGTCAGGAGTGGAAAATCGAAGCTCAAGAGCTCTCGCTTGGCGAGCTAAAAACAATTGCCACTACCATTTTAACCATTGAGACGCAGACGCTTCATGATGAAGTTGAAGCACTTCTAGGACAAAAAGAGCAGATAGAGCGAAGTCTAGAAAAAAAATCTGACGCCCTTCAAAGAGCAAAATATGACATTTTTAATGCCATCGAATCACAACTTGGCAACGAGGATGCTCCAGCAGTTGCAAAGCTGCATCAAATCAAACTCCAATCGATAGATTTGTTTGAAATCATCGGTGAGATGGTTGAATCGACCATCATCACAGCTCTTGAAAAAGATACAGATGGAGAGATAGATTTGACACTTCAAGAGGTCATCAAAGAGTTGACATTTGAGGCGATAAAAGAGGGCTCTTTAAATACAATTCGGGTGAGAAAAATACTCTCTACCATCTTACAATCTGCCATAGATATCTCAGAGGCAACTCCAACACGAGCCGATGCGATACTCACAGCAGTGCTCAAGGGGATGAGAGGCGGTCTTATTCGTGCTATAGAGCGATTTAAAAAGAGACTTGTCTTTATACCAGCCGAAGCAAAACATATTCTCATAGAAGACTACGAAACAATCATTGAAGATTTAAATCAAACCGACATTCTTTTTTCACAAGTTATACAAACAAAGGCAGGTGAAAGCTCTCAAACCATCAGTAAACTCCTGCTTGAGATCAATCAAAATATGCACTATGATCTTGAAGAACTTATCTACATCTCAAAAGAGACTGCACAAATCATGAAAGAGAGGTTTTCATCTCTCGCCAAATCCGCAGTGAAAAAAGGTGAAAAAGCGCTGCAGTCACAAACAGCTCAAGAGGCAAAAAGAATGGGTATTCAAGCATGGGGAGTTGCAAAAACAGCTCTTGGAACTGCACTTAAATCGGCTAAAGATGCTATGGATAAAAAGGATTGAGGTTTCATGTGCGTTTTATGCCCATGAAACTCTCAAGTAGATTAACGTTTGACTAAAGGGTTTCCATTAGGTGTTGCAACTGCCCCTAGGCTCTCTAAAATAGAGGGAATCTCTTCATCTAAGTGTGCAACATATTGGAGTTTTTTCGCATCTGTAATGCCAATGGCAGCAGACCATGCCGAGAGAGTCGGCATACCAATAACGAGTTTATTTTCACCCTCTTTGACGTACACATACATAGAACAAGGTGCAAATATACCTGCCATCGGAACAGCACTTTCCCCATCAAAAACAGTGTACGAATAAGGGATATGGCATAAAGCATACGACCAAAAAGAGACAAAACCAGGCATCACATCTTTTTGGCTATTGAAACTCTCTTTGATATTATAAAAACCTGCGATAATATACCCTTTGGTCTCAAAAGCAAACTCAAAACGCTCTTGAAAATCTTCCAAAAATTCGTCAATGTCATCTTGGGTCTCAAAAGGTATCTCAAAGTTCATCATAGTGTCTTTTGCATACCCTTGAAGCGGCACATAACTTTTAACACCGCCAAGCTCTTTTTCTATCAAATCATCCAGAGGTCTAAATGAGGCAATATAATCGTTTCGGATTTGTGCATCATCTATCTCTAAAATATCGAGTATTGCTTCGGGTGTTATATGCGCAACAACCGTCTTCATATCTGATTTTTTTCTATAGTTTAATAGATTAAACGGGCTAAATCCACCAAGTCGTGGGTCTTTGTTGAGCATAGGACGAACAACTTCTTCATTGAGTATGGATGAAAAACCTATAACACTCAAATCAGTTTTACCAAACTTTGTTTCATAAGCATCGTTGACTCTATGGTGAGGGTCATTTAAAAAAAAACCTATTTTTTTTAGGTCTGTTTTGGCAAACTCATCAAAACGCATATCATTTTCTTTTTCAAATGTATACATAACAGCTAAATTTTTGTTCTTGCTAGGTACAAATTTGTCATTTGCACCCGCTACTGTCATAAAGCTAAGACCTATGATGAGAGTATATAAGAAAGGAATAAGTTTCATAGCTTACTCTGTCATCTCTTTTACAATTTTTTCTATCATCCCTTGAGCTTCACGTAATGGCTTAATGGAATCTTCATCTTCAATGTCAAGAGTTGTAATCCAATTATCGACACCTAAGAATCCCATATGTGCTTTATTTTCGCCTTTTTTCTTGTAAGCATAAAATGAACATGGAGCGTATGCACCCGCTTCTGGATGTAGACGAGAAACTGGGTAAATAACGTCAAATTTACAAATAGAATATGTTACATAAAAGTCATACTCATCATACCCTGCTTTGTCAAAAAGCTCCTCTTTTAAGTTTGTGTAATTTGGAAGTAAAAAACCTATTGGCTCAAGTTCACCTTCAAATTCTGACTCAAAATTTTCTCTGTACTCAGTTGCATCTGCACCTTCTTCAAGAGTTGCTTCAAAGGTAATAGCAAATGACTCTGCAGGTGACTTGAGTGTAAAGTCAAGTGGCTTAAATGCACCATTTGGTAGTGCTTTTGCAAGAGCAACTTTTACAAGTTCTGCATACGCTATCAAATCAGGGTCTGCTACAGGAATATTACCTGCTCTTGCCATTCCGTCTATTGTCAAAGTAGAAATGTTCATGGTGTGTTTTGTATCATCAGACCATATCGACATTGTTAGTGGTGCTAAGGCACCAAAATTTGGGTATTTTTTTATTAACTTAAATGTTAAATCCCCATTGATAAACATCCCTAAATTATACGTATTGTAATACGTATTATTAAATCTTAATTTAAATGGACCATTCATATTATTATTTCCTGGAACTGTCAATCCAACGCTGTCAAATGCTGCTGAAATAGACTCAGGGGTGATTTTGCCATCTGTATTGTCTGCAAAATAAATCTGAACACTCTGAACTTTATTAGCCGGAATTTCTACTTTCTTGGCAACTACTGGTGCAGCTGAACTGCAACCTAACATAACAACTGCTAATAAAGCAGCAAAGAACGAACTATACACTTTTTTCATTGTTTCTCCTTTTGAAACCTACAAACTATGGGACAAATATGCATCTGCACATTTGAAACTTATAACACTATACTAACATATTAAGATATAAATATTATTAATATTTTAAAATTTTACAGAATCTCCCTTTCTTATCTTTCCACTCTTGATTACTTTTGCAAATATCCCTCGGTCTTTATTCAAAACTTTAGGAAGATTTTCATCTACCTTTGCCAATGAATTGCAAATCGTACAATTTTTAGTAATCTCAAGAACCACATCACCGATGAAAACTTCTCTTCCTGCTTCAAGATTATACGGATTTAAATCAATAAGTATATTTTCACCCAAAGAGCCTTTTGGCGCATCGATATTATTTTGTAAAGCTAAATCGTAACTAAATAAAGAGGCAATCAATACTGAGCGCTGTGCTCCTTTAGCATAAAACTTATCATCAAAAATGCCCTCTTCATCAACACTCATCTCCTGTCGATTTTCTCTCTCACCACCTTTTATACTTACAAAAAGTTCTATGACTTTTCCAACTTCATTTTCTGGCATCAAAGCTCCTCTTTTATGTCAAACGTATAATCATCAAACTCTTTTTCTTTATATGCGCGTGAATGAATATAATGAAGTATGGTGTAAAATCTTTTCTCATTTGGCATCAAATTTGTGTCAATATATCCTGCTTCACCAAATATAATCTCTTTGTTTTTACCAAAAAATAGTACAGAAGGATAAAAAGCGTATCCAACATGTTTTGAAAATTCTCGTCCATTGCCTTTAAATTTTTTATAAGTCACGACATCATTTTCTCGGATATTAACATGCTCATAAATAAAATTTTTTTTGATATATGCTTTTACTATCTCATTATTAAGTGTAAAATCAATCATGCTGACGCAATAACCACAATCGGTTTGATGTATAAAAACTAATAAATGTTTTTTTGAAGAAGTAGCAGTCTCAATTAATTTGTCTATATTAATTTCTCTTGCTTGGAGGGCGAATGTAGTAAAAAAGATGATAAGAAAAATTCTAATTACTAATCTAAGCATAATTTTCCCTGTATCTATTTCATCTCACTATTTAACAAGGGACATGACGTCCCTCTAACTCTCCTCATGCTATGAAAAACTTTGTTTTTCAATAATGACAGAGAAGTTTTATAATAAACAGATATTATGGCTTGATTGGAGCTTTTTCTGTTACCGTGTTGCCTTTACGATCTACCCAAGTCATGATAAGCTCATCACCCTCTTTGCCTTTAAATTTAAACTTAAAAATAGGGTTTTTAGATAAAAATTGACTTGTTGACATGTCAATGACAGTTTCACCATTTACAGTTCCAGTGATGTGCGTAATAAAATTTGCATCATCCTTATTTCCTGTCTTTTTTTCAGCTTGATTATAAGTTGTCATATCATGCTTAGCCATAGCTTTAACTTCAACTATACCGTCTTTTATTTTTGCTTTTACTTTCATAATTTACCTTTGCATTGATTTATATGTATTTAAAAAAGAGCAAAGCTCTTCTTTAATTTCCTCACACCGCGATTTTGTTCACCAAAGGGATTAACCCTCACAACCACCAAGTGCAACATCTAAAGTTTTCTTAGCTGCATACAATTTACCATCTTTACCTTCTACAACGATAGTAATTGTGCCAGATTTACCCATTTTAATTTTAATTTCGTATTCAGTTACATCTTTGTCGCCTATGCTATAAACACATACTGCTGCTTCAGGATTTGCATCTTGAAATACTGCGATAGATTTTGCAGGGACAGTTGTTGAAAATTCAACAGGGATAGCTCCACCATTACTTGCAACATCTGGTGCCGTTAATGTTACACCTTGCTCTATAAGTACGTTTGTTCCGTACATATTTTTTATAGCTTCATCAACAGTATGAGCCGTCCAAACTGTCGGCTTTGATACTCTAAAATCTTCTGCTCTCACGCTTGCAGGTAAAACTGCTAACGCTAATGAGCCTAGAGTTAAACTTAAAAATTCTCTTCTTTGCATATTATTTCCTTTTCTATTATTTACTTGAGTTGATCATATAATCAACAACAGATTTGAAATCTTTATCAGATAGATTAGCGCCACCTTTTGCAGGCATAGCATTGATACCGTTCATTCCATTGGCATAAACTTTATCGATACCTTTTGCAGTGACTTTACCCCAAGCTACCTTATCACCCATTACAGGTGCTCCCATACTACTATCAGCATGACATACTTTACAATTTTCTTCATATAAAGTTTGTGCTGGATCTAAAACTACCGCTTTCTCAGCAGGCAAATCTCTAACACTTGAAAGTGGTGGATTCAAATCACTGATACCGCCATTTTGGATACGAGTCACTACAGCTGTCTCTTTTTGGCAATTAGTCATACAACGAACAGCACCTTGCTTAAGGTTAAGTCCACCGAAGTTTTTAGCATCCTTATAGTAATTTCTTACATTGTCTAACGCTTGCGGACCATTAATAATTGGTTCAAAACCATCGACATTTGGCATTTTAATTTTTAGAAATTTTGCACGGTCTAAAACATAATCATCATCTACTTTTTCACCATCTATTTCAAACTCATTGATATTTAAAATATATGCACTTAAAGCATACACTTGATTGTCTGTGAGCGATTTAGATTTAGTATGAGGCATTGCATCTCTTATATACCACCAAAGGGTACTTGCATACGGCCAATAAGCTCCAAAAACACGAACTGGACCATCAGCGTCTGGTTTAACTCTCTGATTTTTGAGTGTCTTTTGAAGTGTAACAGCATTTCCTTGTGCAAGTGATGGATACCCAGCTCCACCTGAACCAAAATCACCATGACAGCTTACGCACTGTGCTTCATATACTTCTGCACCCTCTTCTACAGAACCACTTCCCTCAGGTAAGCCTGTTCCATCTGGCATTATATCTTTGTCCCATGCTGCGATTTCATTTGCAGTTGGAGTACGCCCATGGCTAAAGCCACCTTTTAGTGTATCTTCGTTTATACGATAAGGACCTGTTCTGCCATCTTTTACAGGATAATATACACCACCATCTATCGTAGCGTGATTATTAAACTCACTTGAAGGAGGAGGTGTTACATCTCCTCCTTGAAAACATCCGACAACAGATAATGCGACTGCAGTCACTAGCGACGCAGAAATAATTAATTTACGATCTAATTTGAACATGATTTACCTCTCCTGTAGCTGTAACTTCCCAAGTTTCAACCCCATTTCTGTGGTATACACTTTCAACACCCATTACGCTTGTTTCTTCATCAACCGTCGGTTGAATATACCCTGCATCATCCATAGCACGTGATGTAAGCAAGAGCACTTCACCTTTTTTATACGTATGCATATAACTCCAACGAGTCCATGACTTAGGAAGAACAAGACCTTTAAGTTTTGCTTCTACATAATTTTTTCCACCATCAAATGAGAGGTCAACACCAGTAATCGTTCCCATACCAGACCATGCAAGTCCTTCAATTTCAACACGTTGTCCATCTTGAAGATCTGTCCATGGAATCTCAGGCGATGGAGAAACAACCGTTGAGTTTACTTCATTTGCATAGAAATGCTGTATTGCTTTACCGCTTGGCTTTAAAGCAGTATATTTAGATGTTTCTTCTTTACAATACCATGGCTCTGCTGCAAATTCTATTCGTTTGAGCCATTTAACACATAAGTTACCTTCCCAACCCGGAAGGAGTAATCTTGCTGGATACCCTTGTTCTGGACGAAGAGCTTCACCGTTTTGTCCCCAAACTATCATAGCATCATCAAGAACCTTATCGATTGGAACCGTTCTCCCCATCTCTGAGTTATCACTTCCCTCACTAAGCATCCATTTTGCTTCTGGCTTAAGACCTAAGTCTGCAAGAATAGTTTTGATATAAACACCTGTCCACTCAGCAGAACTCATGAAACCTTTGGCAAATTGAAGAGAATTAAATTGCGGTCCTCTCCACTCTTGCCCACCGTTTGCAGGACACTCAATAAAGTGTGTACGTGTTACTTTAGGGTATCTTTTTAATTGTTCAAGCGTAAGAACGATTGGTTTTTCTACTAAACCATGAATCATCAAACGAAACTCTTTAGGGTCTACATGCGCTGTTCCACCGTGTGAACGACTAAAGAAAAGACCATTAGGTGTAATGATACCTGTAGACTCTTGAATAGGTGTGACGGCGATTGATGCTCTATAGTTTCCCGATGCAAGCAGTTGTGTATATCTTCGAACAACATTGTGTTCATACGCTGATGGCATTCCATAAAGATTTTTAGTAACAGGGTCACCCCATTTTTGTCCCCACGGCACGTGGTGCATAATCGCTGGATCATCTTGCGAAGCAAAAAGGCTCGTCCCTGCAAGTGCAGTTACTCCAAGCGCTGCTGTTTTTCTAAAAAACTCTCTTCTATCAGAGATTTTACTTTCTTCTTCAATTGAGTCAGAGAATAAATCTTGGTTAGATTGCTTATTATCCATATTTTCTCCTTAATATTGTTGCATATATATTTAAATGTTAAAACACTCGGTAGACCTTGTGCCACTTATACTTCATGCTAAATTTATATCAGTAATTATTATACAAAAGATTTTAGATAACAAAGTGATAAAAAAGTGCTGCTTTCTTATAAAAAATTACTTTGTTACATTTCGATACAAGAACTGTTTTATTTGTCCTTTTAGCTTTTCTTAGTGATACCTAAAAGAACATATCGATTGTTTTTTTTATCAATAAAAAAAACAATCGTGCACCCTTGAAATAAAATATCTTTTATATTTTCATCATCAAAATAGAGAGATTTTTGATACTTTTTTTCTTTAGAGGGCATGTTTACAATAATAGTATCAAGATACATTTTGAAATTTTTTGTCATCTTGTAGTCATGCGCAAGCAGAAGAGACAAAATATCTTTGAGTTGTTGTTCGTAGAGTTTAGAAGCAAAAATTTCCATTATATTTGCCTCTCTTTAAGCCAAATGTCCAACTCTTTCATGCTCTCATAAAAAGGAACTGGGACACTTCTATTTTCGAGATAGTTTTGTAGCTCTGCCTGAAGAAGCTGTTGATTTTCTTTAAAATCTTCTTCGATAACAGTGACTTTATCTCTTGGCAATCCTGAAATAAATTCTTCAACGAAATCATCTTCAATAAGTAAATGGATAGTTGTCATATTTTTACTCATAATATTTACAAACGCCCGCAAGAGTGGAGCCCATGTTAAGAAGTAACATGTCGGCTATAACGAGGGCTGCCATGGCTTCACAAACGATTGTCCCGCGAATAGCCACACAAGGGTCATGTCTGCCTTTGAGTGAAAAATCTACCTCTTCGTCTTTGGTTGTTACTGTTTGTTGCACCTTAAATATAGAAGGGGTTGGTTTAAAATATACATTCACAACAATATCCTCTCCATTGCTGATTCCGCCTAAAATACCACCCGAGTGGTTCGTGCAAAAGCCGCTGTTTCTAATGGCATCATTATTTTGCGAACCAAGGAGAGAGGCACTTAAAAAACCATCGCCAATTTCAACGGCTTTCACTGCATTTATCCCCATCATGGCATCTGCTAAAAGCGCATCAAGTTTATAGTAAAGCGGCTGACCTAAACTTTTCGGCGCCCCCCTTACCACAACTCTAGAGACTCCGCCTACCGAATCATGGTCATTTTTAGCTTTTAAAATCACAGCTTTTTGTTCTTCTTCTTTATTTGGATCAAGCGAATAGATGATACTTTTTTTAGCACTTTCATAGTCAAAAACCTCTGATTTGATGCCGGCCACTTCACTAAGACCGCTATGGATAGTAATGTTTAATTTCGCAAGCATAAGTTTAGCAAGCGCTCCCGCTGCAACTCTTGCAGCCGTTTCTCTCGCCGATGAGCGACCGCCACCTCTGTAATCTCGGATGCCATACTTATGAAAATAGGTAAAATCAGCATGTCCAGGGCGAAATACATCTTTAATATTCGTATAATCTTTAGACTTTTGATCCGTATTATAGATAATCATCGCGATGGGCGTCCCTGTACTTTTGCCCTCAAAAACGCCACTGAGTATTTCAACTTTGTCTTCTTCTTTTCGCCCTGTTTCAAATTCGCTCTTTCCAGGTTTTCTTCGGTCTAGCTCACTTTGGATAAAGGCTTCGTCTATATCAAGTCCTGCTGGTAACCCATCTAAAAGACATCCAATCGCAACTCCATGAGATTCGCCAAAAGTACTCAATCGTAATTTTTGCCCAAAACTATTCATTATATCTCCTTTTTCAAGATTGCAACTGCCCGCTCAGCAGACTCTTGTTGTGCCATTTTTTTGCTTTTTCCTATTGCCCTTGCATACTCTTTGCCCTCTATCATGACAGCAACTTCAAACTCTTTGAGATGATCAGGTCCTCGACTCGCTACAACTTTATATTCAGGTGTGATTCCAAATCTTGCCTGAGTAAGCTCTTGGAGTGTTGTTTTGTAGTCTCTAAAAAGATGGTCCAAAGAGATTTCATCATAATTTTTTTCTATCAAATCTACCGCGATTGCATTGACTGTAGCTAAGCCTGCTTCAAGATAAATAGCCCCCATGATTGCTTCAAAAGCGTTAGATAAAAGAGAGGCCTTTTCTCTGCCGCCATTGTTCTCTTCGGCATTTGACATGAAAATAAACTCTCCAAGTTCAAGCGAGCGAGCCAATTTATCAAAACCTGTCTCATTCACAAGAGAGGCTCTTATTTTAGATAAATTGCCCTCAGCAGATTTGGAAAATTTTTTATATAAATACTCCCCTACAATAAGGTCTAAAACGGCATCACCCAAAAATTCAAGTCGCTCATTATCGTAGGGCTGCTTATGGCTTTTATGGCTCAGCGCTTCGATAAGGAGCTCTTTGTTTTGAAACGTATAGCCCAATTTTTTCTCTAAATCTTCAATTTTTTTACCCATTTTTTCCCTCGATTACAGTGAATCTTTCATGTTTTGAGCGGCGACTCTAGCTAATGTATCGCACCGCTCATTTTCGGCATGTCCATCATGCCCTCTCACCCAATGTGCTTTTATGATATGCCCTTTTGCAGCGGCTATATACTCTTGCCATAAATCTGGATTTTTAACCTTCTGAAAGTCTCTTTTTTTCCAGGCTTCGAGCCATTCGTTTATCCCTTTGACAACATACGATGAGTCTGAGATGATGGTCACTTCACATGGCTCATTCAAAGCTCTCAGTCCCATAATCACCCCAAGAAGCTCCATTCTGTTGTTCGTCGTGTGTGCCTCGCAGCCAGAGAGCTCTTTTTCTTTATCTCCATATCGCAAAACGACTCCATAACCTCCAGGTCCAGGATTGCCTAGAGCACTTCCATCACTGAAAAGAGTTATTTTCTTCACTAAAATCCCTATGATAATCTTTTGTTAGACTAAACTCTACAATGGAGCTCTCCAAAGCATGGCAGTTGCTGCAACGGTTAAATCCAAATGGGAAAATTTGCTTACAATCATTGCAAATATACTCAAAAGCAAGGGTAGCATTGGCTTTATTTTTTAAATGGATAAGGACATCAAACTCAAATATCGTGCTGTTCGTCACGAGATCTACATCCCCACGTGCAGTATAGAGCTCTCTTAAATACCCATTTTTGGCAATTATATCTAAATCCAAATCTTTTTTTTGCACTTGCCAAAGGACATCCACAAGCAAATGGCTTTTAGAGCTATCAAAGTTTTCCCATGCTAAATGTGGTTTTGTACGAAAAAGATATTCAAACACCAAGTATGCAAGTCTATTGCTTTGCTTGTAAATTCCAAGGAGCCTTTTTGCCTTTTCTTCCGTAGGCATGGTTGCATCATGCATAATCATGAGCGAATGCAAGTAGGCACTATCAGCCTCAGTAGGCTTGCTCAACTCTTGGAGTGGCTCGAGAATCTCGAGCGCGAGTTTGTATTCATGCATGGATTCATAGACAAGCAGAAGATAGGTAAGCGCTTGTGGTGTTCGTGGATTTGTTTTCAAAATTTCCAAAAAAACCTGCTTTGCACGTTCAAGAAACCCTGCTCTAAAGTAAGTTCTTCCCAACAAAAACATTGTGTCTCTATAGTTTTTTTTATCTGCTACAAGCAAGAGCTCATTATATATCTCGATACTTTTTTCATAATCGCCACTTTTAGCGTACGACTGTGCTAAAAGCAGCCATGACTTTTCTGAGAGATCCCCTTTGCTTATCAAAACGCTCAGCTCTACTTGAGAGGGAAGCGTGCGAAACTGCCTTAGAAATTTGTCAAGATGTCTATAATCTTCCTCTCTTTTATATCTTCCCCACCAGTACGATAAAAACGTTATGACAAACACTAAGACAAAAAATATAATGATGCTAAAAAGGGGGTCACGGTATTCTATAAAAAAAGTATTCATTTATTTACTCATAAACAACGATGGCATAATCATTTTTTAGATTATAAAAAGTGCAGTTGGCACTGAGGTCTAACTCTTTAATTTTTCCTAAATGGATAAGGGAATTTTTTTGAACTTTTATCCCATTTTCTCTGAAAAACTTTTTGATATTAACAAATTTTACATCTTGGACATATTTGTACTCAAACTCTTTGTAAAGTCTCATCTTATCATATGAAAAAATGTGTTCGTTTACATGCAGTTGATCTGAGGCGAATTTTATGGGCAAATAGCCGCTAAGATCTGTTAAATGAGTTTCTACGTGCTCATATTTTTGTGGCAAAGTCTCTTTTTGAAGAAAAACGTATTTGTTGTTAAGCTTTAAAGTAACCGTTTGTTTCCAATACTTATAGGCAGGATTTGAGACACCAAGCTTTGAGGAAATTTCTCTCCAGAGCCAGTAGGCATTTAATGTATTGGGAAGATGCGACATGACTCCTAGCTCCTTTGAGAATTTTTTAGATGTTCATTATATAGTTTTTACTCAAATAACTTTATTAAAATATGGCCTTACACACTTTCTCATAACGGACACATTCGTTTTAGTGTAACCAATATGTTAAAAAGCCGCTACTACGAGTTTTGTAACAACAAAACCACCCACTACAAGCCACGCAAACATGGCTCCTGCAGTATAAAGAGGAGCAAGACCCAAACCTTTAAACTTTGCAAAAATTGTCCCCATACCAAGTGCAGTCATCGCCATGGTAAGCAAAAACGTATCTATTTCATTGATGATATCTACGATGTTTTGAGGGACAATTCCAAGAGAGTTAAAGCCTGCCATACCGATAAAATAAACAGCAAACCATGGGATAACGAGACTGACTCCGCCACCAGCTTCGCCTGTTTTTTTCGCGGCATAGGAAAGATAAATGCCAAGAACGATGAGCATAGGCGCTATCATGATGACGCGTGTCATTTTTACAATGACGGCAGAATTAGCCATCTCTGCTGAAGCGCCTAAAATAGAAGCGGGAACCGCTACGACTTGAGCCACTTCATGAATGGTTCCACCAACATAAATACCAAACTCTTGAGGTGTCATGTGCAAAAATCCCACAGCGGGCTCAATGATGGAAGCGTATAAAACAGGGTACATAAACATCGAAATCGTCCCAAATAAAACAACCATGGAGACCGCAATTGCTGTTTTATGACCCTCTGCTTTTAAAACAGGCTCGGTTGCCAAAACCGCTGCAGCTCCACACACTGCGGCACCTGAAGCCGTCAGCATGGAAGTATCTCTATCCATTTTAAAAATTTTAACACCAAGATACGTCCCGAGTAAAAAGGTAGTACTGAGCATAATGAGCGAGACCATAAAACCGCTCATCCCCACCTCAGCTATCTGCTGAAAAGTTATACGAAAACCGTAAAAAACTATCGCAAATCGTAAAATCTTTTTGCCTGAAAAGGTGATACCTGTTTCCCATTCACTTGGGATATGATTATGAAGCGTATTTGCATAAAAAATACCCATCACAATACCAATAACCAAAGGGGAAATACCCAATGATTTTACAAAATTTATATCGGCTACCATCGTAGCTGCCGCCGCAAATATAGCAACAAAAAATATACCGCTTAAAGTACCCTTGCGCTTTTGAGGTGAAAATGCCATTTTTAAATCCTTCTATTCTTAAATTATTTTGAGTAAATCATGAGCGTTATTCTACATCAATTGCAAGTGTACTTCGCACCCATTTCTCATTATCTCCATTAAGTGTATCGATTTTGAGAATTTTTATTCTTTGCGTATCAATATTTTTTTCATCAATCAAATAAGATTTTAAAGCAGAAGCCCTACTTGTAGCTAAAAGTTCTAGCTCTTCTTTAGAGACACTCTGGGCTTCTTGACATTTTGCTTTGAGTGTGCTCAAATATGCACGCTCTAGTGCATCGTCTTTGTAAGTAGCCTTGAGGTCATTTTTTATTTTTGAGAGTGCATCCTCTTTTATGAGCTCTTTATAAATTTCTTCAAGTAACTCTACACGCATAGCATCACTCTGCGTTTCTTTATTATTGACACCGCTTTTTTGTACAACCATCGCAGCCAATTTCTCCCCTTGTAGTCCCTTTTTATCAACTGTTTCATCATACACAGGAGTGATTGAGAGTGCTATTTTAGGTCTTTTTGCCATCATTTTTGCAATATTGTCAAGCTTTTCATGCTCTGAAGAGATGACTTTTGAGAGTCCAGGTTTAAACTCAGCATAGTCCAACTGCTCTGCATCTATCCCCATCATGGAGCCTAAAAATCTAAAAGGGGAAGTAACTGCTTGGACGATGAGATTGCCTATGGTCTTGAGCACTAATGCGCCATATTTAAAATCAGGTGCATCTACATTTCCTTCAATGGGCATATCTATATCGATAACACCCTCTTCATCTTCAAGCAAAGCAATCACCAAACCTAAAGGCAAGGGTTTCCCTGCATCCTTGACCTCATCGCCAAGTTGTATCTTTTTGATGATAATACTGTTTTTAGAAAGAAGCTGTGAGTCTAAAATATTATAATTTAAATCAAGAAAAAGCTTGCCAGCGTCTATTTTGCGCCCTGCAAAAGAGGCGCTGTACCCACTGACGGAGCTAAGATCTAGATTTCTAAAATCAAAGCTCAAATCCATATACTCTTTAGGATTGCCTGCATTAATCGTCCCTTTTAACTGAGTTGAGCCATACTTGTCCACTTCTCCCTTAATGTCCACATAGCTGGTCTCTCCAGAGACATTGGAGATGGCATAAACGACTCCATTTAAATCATGGATATTGGTTTGAAAAGGCAAAGGCAAAGATAAATCGGCAAATTTTGCACTGCTGTTGGTAATATTGAGCGTTGTAATGTCAAGTGAAAATGGCTTTTTTGACCCTGCATGAGAGGCGCTTGGAGTTGATGGCACTTGAGTGGTTTGGATTGTTTTCGTCTCTTTCTTTGGATTGGATAAAGAGGCGAGATTCATATTTTTATCTTTATCGATGAATACATTGACATACAAAGCATTGAGGTCAATCTCATGGACATAAAGCTTATTTGCAGGGCTCTCAAACGTAAATGAATTGAGTCCTAAATCTTCAACCGACATGAGACAGGAGGCATCTCGCGTATCACTTACATAAAGATTTTCTAAAGAGAAGGACCCTTTTGTAGAAAAACGAGGATTTTTCTCTGTTTGTTCGTAGGCAAATTTGGATGCAGTGCTCAAATAGCCATCCTCTATAGTTACAAATGCGTGCTCTTTTATATATGGGGAAAGTGATGCGAGTGCTATTTTTTTAAGCTCAAAGAGCCCCTCTGCCTTAAGAGGAGTATGTCGTATTTTGCCACTGGATTTTGTCTCTCCTTTGCCATTGACTCGCCATGCCAAATCATACTTGAGCCAGCTATTTTTCTCCGAATCGAACCCATACGCATTCAAATGTATGGCATCAATTTTACTTGTAAAACTAGGAGTCACAACCCTGTCATCAAAATGAATATCTCCACCATTTAGCCCAAAATGGTGGAGTTTAACGCTATAGCTTTTTTCTTCTTTCGTATTTTTTACAGTTGTTATTTTTTGCGATTTACCCTGAGCAGTCGGGACTTGTGGTGTAGCTGGAAAACGGACTAAATCTTCAAAATTTAAACGCTCATTTTTGTATCGGACACTTTTTATACCCAAATCATCTAGCATCACTGTATCAATGGTGAGCTCTTTTGTTTTTGTATCAAGGGTGATTGCATGTATATCAAACTTACTAAAGTCAAGGAGTCTCTCTTGTGTCGTGTTTTTGTTCAGCGCAAAATGGTTCAAGGAAACATTTGCATGGTTTACTCTCGCTACTATTTGAGACGCAACATCTTTGAGACTTACATTTGCATCAAAATCGACCTCAGCAGTTTGCAAGTCCAAATCATAAACTTCTAAAGCCTCTTTTGCCGCTTTTGTTATGTATGGCTCATAATGCGCAACATCAAAATCGGTGCATTTCACATACGCATCGAGCGCCAACTCTTTATGTATCAGGCTTCCATGAGAGCTGCATTGGAGCTTTTTATTGAGCTTCATGTCCATTTGATACATCAAAGGCTCTACTCCTGCGAGTGTGATATTTTGCACATAAAGATTAAAGTCATTGACTTTTGTCATGACCCTAGGCTCTATCCCTTTATCCAAAAAATCGATTTTTATTTTTTCTAGCGCAAGAGCGTCCACTTTTACACTCCATGCAGGAGGAGTCGTTTGTTGTTTTTTTAAGTTTTCTTGGTCTGGGATATTCTCTATTTTGGGTTTATTTGCCGTTTTTATTTGCGTGTATTTTGACCAATCAAGCTCTCCGCTAGCATCCCGATTTGCCTTCACATGGAGCCCGTGAAAACCTATGGCTTGGATATACACATCTTGTGTCATGGGCTTGATGGTTGCCTCATGAAGATAAAAGGAGTCGAGATTTAAGATATCTTGATTTTCTTGTGTTGGCTTGACTCTGAGATTTTCAAGAGACATATTGAGATTGTAAAATTTTGTAGCATTTAAGTCATCCAAATTTAAAGCATATTTCGTGCTAAAAGAGAGTTTTCCATCGGCAACTTCTAATCGCAAACTATCTCTTAAGTACTTCCATGGAGTATATAATTTACTCGATTCAAAATTTAAACTCCCCTCAAGCACCAAAGGCTTAAAACCCAAAATCTTACTTTTAAGGTCTATCAATCCCCCATCACCAAGACTCAAATACAACCGAATCTCCCCATCACTTTGAGTAAAATCATACGTATCTATATTTTTAAGCTCAAAACCGATTTGATTCCATGAAAAATCAAACTTGCTTTTTTTTGTAAAATCCTCGTAGTTAAGCGTTCCATTTTTGATGGCTATGGTATCGATGATTACCCTTGGAAGTTCATTTTTTTGCGTTGTATTTTCATCCTCTGGGGTATCGTTTGGTTTTAATATGGTGAGCATATTGAGTGTTTTATTTTCATCATACACCAAAAAAACCTTAGGCTCTTCAAGGGTGAGTTCTGATACATGAACAGCCAAGCGCGCCAATGAGGAGAGTTCTACGTTTAGGAGCAAAGATTTTAAAGAGAAGAGTTGTTCATGATTGACTCCGGTGAGTTCTAATCCTTTCATGTAGAGTTCAAAAATAAAAGGGTTAAAAGAGAGTCTATCGATGTGTAACTTTGCGTGCGTTTTTTGTTCTACAAGCTCTATGATTTTTTGCTTTAAAACGTAAGGAACAATAAAAAAACCTATGAAAAGATATAAAAATACAACAAAAAAGATAATTTTTTGAACTTTTTTTGACATAACACACTCCATAAAACAACTTGAAGCGAGAGTTTATCTGATTGTGTTTTAAACCCCAATTATAGAGCACTCTCACACACTGGCTTGCGCCAGGGCGGAGAGATTAGTTTGCAGTTTTGAGGATATCTTCTTTTGGGAAGATGAAAGTAGAATTTCTATACACAACGATTTTATCTTCATGTCCTATTGCATACGCTCTGATAACAATCGGAATAACTGTATCTTTTCTCGGATCATTTGCTAAAATCTCTGTCGTTCGAAGCACAACAATTTTCTTCTTTTTCATCCCTGGAACCGCCGTAAACGCTTTATCAGGTCTTAGGATAAATATTTTGCCTTCCATCTCTTTTGGAGGAATAACTTCAAAATAGTATTCCATACTTTCGCTTTGAGTATTTTGTAGTAAAAATTCGTACGCATTATCAACGGCTACTTTTCCATCAGGAAGGAGTTGCGTAGAGTAAAGACGCGTCTCTTTATTGATATTTAAAAGCATATGCTCTTTGGTACTGCCCATCATTCCAAGAATAATCGAAATACCAACCAAAAGCCCCATATAAGCCAAAATCTTAGGACGGAAGTACTTCGTTTTTCCTTTTTGATTGGTAATCTCATAATCGCTTGACCATGTAACTAAAGACTTTTTACCAAGTTTACCCATAACCGTTGTACAGGCATCCACACACTCAAGACAGTTGATACACTCTAGCTGTAAACCTTTACGGATATCAATATGTGTTGGACAAACCGTCACACAACTCTCACACGTAGTACACTCAGCTGATGGCTCAAACGCTTGCAACTCTTTTTGTTTGGTGAAAAGTTTATGGTGTTCTTTATCATAAATATCACCCCCTCTGTGGGTATCATAAAGTGCCATAACCGTGTGTTCATCATATAAAACAGACTGGATACGAGAATAAGGACAAACATAAACACAAAAATTTTCTTTGAGAAAAATGATGTCATAAACTAAAAATGCCGTTGTTGTGATGAGAGTACCAAATAGAACCCAGTGGTTATCAAAATCAGCTAAATAAGCGAAAAAATCCTCAGGAGGAACAAAAAACCATAAAAAGTTTGCTGAAGCTACAAAGGCTAAAACAGTCCAAAGTAATATGGCAATCACCTGCTTGACTTTGTTTTCAGGCTTAGACATATCTGGCTCTTGCTGTTTGTTTTTGATACGCTTTCGCATCCCTAAAAGTTTTGTCTCAATAAGATCACGATAGATAACACGAAACACTGTTTGGGGACAAACCCAACCACAAAACACACGACCACCCATAACCGTCATCCCAAATATACCAAGAAACATAAGCATAAGCAAAAACGGCATCAAATATAACTCTTGCATATCAAACTGGATAAATGCAAGATGCAACTTCATTTTGTCAAAACTAAGGAGAAATAAATGGTGTCCATCTATCACTATCCATGGTACTGCTAAAAACACCAAAGTAGCTACTGCATAGACGTAGTAGCGTACAATTCTCCAAGGCGTTGGTATTTTTATCTCTTTATTTTCTTCACTCATGTAACGCTCCTTATTTTTGTTTAATATCTAATATTACCCACTAAAACGAACGCGTCCGTTTTAGTGGCTGCTGCACAATGTCCCTACAACCCCCAGAAGCTACGAAAAACTTTGTTTTTCGAGAATTTCGTAGTATTTTACGCTCTTTTTATAAAAGTGCGTAAAGTCAGTTACTATTACTTAGGGCAGCTTATCGTGTTGATAATCTGCTCCTCTGCATCGGCTGAAAATTCAACGAGCAACGACCCAAAGGCAACTTCTTTTAATTCTCGTGATTCTATATAGTCTTTGAGTGAACTTCTGCTCACATTCAGCACTCTTGCCATTTCGCTTACACTTTTTTTCTCTCGAATAAATGTGAGAATGTCATTTGTGTATTTGTCAAACTTCGAAGTCGATTTGCTTCCAAAAGGTCTTCCGATGGCACGTTCAACATCATTTTGCATAGTTTGGCGCAAGTTATCCATCAACCCAAGTACAAGCATAGCACTACTTTGTCTTGACATGACAACAGACTGCTTGATAAAGTGTACATTAAAATCATGCTTGAGTATACAACTAAACATCTGGATAACATCTTCCATATGCGTACTTAAAACCCAAACATCAGACACAAGAAGAGTATTTCCCGCTTTTTTGTGGAAATATTCGGTCACTTCTGTCCGTTGATCGAGCCTTTTATTCTGTGATTTTTGGTCTATAAATTCATCGTCAATAATAAGATTGTTTGACATAGCATACGAATTTATCAACTGAAGTTGTTCATGTGCTGCATCAAAGTTTTTATCTGGTCGGATATAAGCAATTGCCATAATAACGATAAAACTCCTCTATTTATTGGATTTCATCGTCATTATATACTTATTTGACGATATAAGTCAAGTATAATTGATATTTTTTTCGTCATGATGAAGAGTATTTTTGAGAGAGGGATTTACACATGCACTTAAAGCATGTGTAAAAATAATTTTGTAAAAAGCTTACCAGCCGATACCTATTTGTGCCATATATCTTCTATCTGGAATGCTTACACTCCCTGTCCCAACTTGTTCTTCATAGGTAGCAAAATTGAGTTTTACGATAGTGAGTTCAAAATTGATTCCCGCAGTATAGGCGCCCTGATACATACCAACATTGAGCATACTAGAAGCCAAACTTGTATCAAAAAGACCTAAGCCTGCTCCAAAACGAAGTCTCTTCATCATATCAGACTCTTCATAATCAGTGTAGCTTACCGTATCACCCACAGCATTGTAGTTATAGACACGTGTTTGATTGGCATTGAATAGATCTACATAATCCACTGCAACGATGAGTTTATTGAAAAATGGGATTTCTGGAGTGATAGAAGCTCCAATATTGACAGTCATAGGCTGTCCTCCATAGCTATCATCCATATCCATTGAGCCTATATTTAAAACACTGAGTCCAAATGCCGGATGCAACGGACTATCTGCAAAAGGGTGTACTGTAGCACCCAAATCTAAGCCAATCCCCGTAGAAGTTTTCTCGTATCTATCTTGGAGTTTTGTTGTTAAATCATCCTCAGTCACAAGCTCTGTAATCCCAAGTGAGCCCTCATAAGATTTTTGACTAATATATTTAAGTCCTATTCCGACATCAACACGCCCAATCTCTGTATCATAAGGCTTAGCGACCCCAAGAACAAGACCGCCATACGCTCTTGAAGTTGTCTCCAATAACTCTCCCATCGGTGAGCCATGTCCGTGTGCCATAAAGTTGACATCTGCTGCAGCTAAAAGCCCTATACTCCAAGCAAAACTATCGGAATTTTTAGAAATAGCCGTGTAGTTATCTACCCCTATATGAAAATGCTCTCCTGAGTATTTCGAAAGAATAGCTGCCATTTCAGAATCACTCTCAGATGCTTGATCGATATCGTCCATAAATTCTTGTGTTTTTTCACTCAAAGAGACACCAATTCCCAATAAATCAACTACAAAACCATTCTCTTTATTGATAGTTGCAAGCCCTGCAGGGTTTGAAAAAACAGATGTAGAGTAAGACCCCACAGCAATATTTGCACCGCCCATTCCCATAATTCTTGCATCTTTATACAAATATGCATGTTCGGCGTACATCGCCATTAACGAAGTTGTAGCACCTAAAAGTGCTAACGATACTATTTTTTTCATCTCTTTTTCCCCTACTTATTTTGTTCGTTAATATAATCGATAATCGACTCAACCGTCACATCACCATTCGCACTTCCCGTGATTTCAGTTCTATATTTTTCAATATCAGCAGCTACATCACTATCAAGTCCTCCAGTTGCGGCAACAACAGCGTCAAATCCTCCATTGAGGACATCCACTAAAATATTTGCGGCAGTAAGTTCTTGCGCATCTTTTGTTTGGTTGACTGGGCATACATAACATCCCTCATCCCCTTGCGTACATGAGACAAAACTCGTCGTACAATACCCATCTGTGATGATAGTTTGTTTTGGCGTTGTGTTAGTTGTCATGAAAAAATCATATGTGTTAGCGTTTACACTTACTTTGAGTGCGTCATAGGTATTATTTGAATCAAAAGTTACAGGAGTATCCAAGAGCTCAATTGTACATGCATCACCCGTAGTTCCATCATACGCGTACTGCATAGCACATACAGAGGCGCTAAGCTGTGCGTCGGGGTCACCTGTAATATCGCCAAAAGATGCCACATCTCCCAAATAACTTAGTGTTGTAGCAGCTTTCATACTCTGGGCCAAACCGATAAAGAGACATATATCTTTTTGAGAATCTGTAAGCGTTAGCGTTGCATCTTCACAAGCACCATTCATAACTTTTTCATAATTGAGCGTTGAACTCCCCAAATCAGCCAAAGCTGTTGGACTACTATTTGTACTGATACTTTGAACAAAGGCTCCAAAGGCATCATTATTTGCATTTTCATTACTAGCGGCTACCACTTCTACCAAATCAGAAAAGCTCAATCCAGCTTTTCCCATATAAGCCGCTGCAAGTGCCAAATAATCCTCATTAGAGACTGCTCTGCCCTCAAGTTTTGTGATAACGCCAACATAATTTGCATCATCAAGCATCTGCTGCGTTTCCAAGCGAGATTCACTCTCACTCTCACCACACCCTACAAACAATAGCGACAGACTCAAAAGTAAAGCTACAAGTATTTTTTTTACCATGACTAACTCCTATTTTTTTATTTACAATTGTATGAATTATAACAAAAATCATTTTTAAAGTCATTATGAATTGCTTACAAAACTAGGCATAAACAAACACAAAGCCTCTTTTATGTTCAGACTCGCTAAAATAAAATCCTTATTTTAAATCAAAGTTTACATGCATGAATACAAAACAATATATACTCCAAACAATCAAAAAACGTCCTCTTATCATAGATGGCGCGATGGGCACGCAGCTTCAACAGCGTCATGAGAAGATTCCGCCTGCCGCATGGGAAGAAAATGAGGGGTGCAATGAGCTTTTAAATGTTACCTGCCCTGAAGTTTTACGCGAGATTTTTCACGCGTACTTAACTGCGGGTGCAGACTTTATAACCACAAATACTTTTGGCTCTTTCTCTTGGGTTTTGGACGAGTACCAAATAGGACATCGAGCCTATGAACTCACCAAAGCCGGAGCCTTGCTTGTAAAAGAGGAGTGCGAAAAGTTCTCCACGCCTGAGCATCCCCGTTTTGTTTTAGGCTCTATCGGACCGGGGACAAAACTTCCCTCTTTAGGGCATATTCATTACGATGCAATGTTTAAAGGTTATACCGAGTTTTGTCTTGCACTCATTGACGGCGGAGTTGATGTCTTTTTACTTGAGACCTGCCAAGACCCGCTCCAAATCAAAGCCGCACTTCATGCCTGCGAGGAGGCAAACAAACAAAGAGGTACCGCAATTCCTATGATGGTCTCCGTCACCATCGAGCTCAGCGGAACCATGCTCATAGGAACTGATGCTGCAACTATTGCGACGATTTTAGAGCCTTTTGATATTTTAAGCCTTGGTTTTAACTGTGGAACAGGACCAGAACAGGTGCAAAAGCATGTAAAAACCTTAAGCGAAGTGTGGGGCAAGCCTATCAGCGTTCACGCAAACGCAGGACTTCCTCAAAACCGCGGAGGCTATACTTACTACCCAATGGGACCCGATGAGTTTGCCACGCAACAGGAAAAGTTTCTCGCATTCAACGGAGTAAGTTTTCTCGGCGGATGCTGCGGAACAACACCCCAACACATACGAGCGCTCGTAAACAGAGTTGCCGCCATGACACCAATCCCGCCATGCGGAAAACAACCCAACGCCCTTGCTTGTCTCTTCTCAAACGTCGCACTCATGCAAGAACCCGCACCTTTGCTTATAGGCGAACGCTCCAACGCAACGGGCTCAAAAGCTTTTAGAGAGCTTTTGCTCGCCGAAGATTACGAGGGAACGCTCAGTGTCGCGCAACAACAAGTTCGTGCGGGCGCTCATGCTTTAGACGTAAGTGTGGGCTTTGCAGGGCGAGATGAGACAAGAGATATGCACGCGGTCATGTCTTTGTATGCGCAAAAAATAAACCTCCCGATTATGCCCGACTCTACGCAAACTGCGGCACTTGAAGAGGCACTCAAACTCATAGGCGGTAAACCTATCATCAACTCCGTAAACCTTGAAGATGGCATCGAAAAATTTGACACTGTTTGTCAGTTGGCGAAAAAATACGGCGCGGCTTTAGTGTGTCTTACCATCGATGAAATCGGCATGGCAAAAACTGTGGAGAGAAAAATAGAAATTGCAGAGCGAATTTACGAACTTGCCACCAAAAAGCATGGCATTAACCCTGAAGATTTAGTGTTTGACCTTTTAACTTTTACCTTAGGTTCGGGAGATGAAGAGTACTTTGACGCCGGCATAAACACCATCGAAGCCATACGCAAGCTACGCCTTCTTCACCCCGAAGTCGGAGCTGTTTTAGGACTTTCAAACATCTCTTTTGGGCTTGACAAAGATGCAAGACCCTAC
>JFJP01037692.1_pt1 | contig 24055 bp, 23 predicted proteins | sample 431651 | NCBI WGS metagenome assembly JFJP01 (sample SAMN02602958, study PRJNA72255) | Microbial mat metagenome, whole genome shotgun sequencing project. | biome: fresh water; feature: sink hole; material: water; isolation source: purple microbial (photo- and chemosynthetic) mats found in...
GCTTTTGACGCGGTCGAGCCGCTCCTTGGCCTCCAAGCGCTTCCGCTCAAGCTCGACGCCTTTCTGGTTCGCCTCGAGGAGGGCTTTGTCTATGAATGTCATCATGGTCTTGCTTTTTGAGAGGTTGGACAAGCAATCGCTACGGTTTGGTCTGGACGGCAAGCCGGCAGGCCTGGCTCAGGCGTCCAGCTCCACCAGCCGGCCCTCCACCAGGGCCACCAGCCCCGAGGCCGCCGAGCCCCGCCTGGCGAACAGCCGAAGCGAGAACTCGAAATCGTCGTCCGAGAGCTCGAAGATGCCCTTGGCCTGGGCGGGAGGGAAGCCCGTGGCCAGAAGCCGCAGCAGGCTCTTGACGCGGTCGAGCCGCTCCTTGGCCTCCAAGCGCTTCCGCTCAAGCTCGGCACCTTTTTCCATGCCTTTTTCCATGCCTTTTTCCATGCCTTTTTCCATGCCTTTTTCCATGCCTTTTTCCATGCCCAGCTCGACGCCTTTCTGATTGGCTTCGAGGAGGGCTTTGTCAATGAATGTCATCATGGTCTTGCTTTTTGAGAGGTTGGCTTCAATGAGAGGATATTGCTCGGGTACGACCTCGGCCAGGTAATAAAGCACCTCGCGCACGTGCTCGATGATGTCCTGGGGGTCGTAGGACAAATCCAGCTCCTCAAGGTAGCGGGGAAACTTGTCGCCCATGCCTTTTTCGACGAAGACGTCTCGGAGGGCCAGCAGGGCGACCCGCAGCTTGAGCGAGTCGAAGCGGTGGCGCATCTCCTGGTCGTCGTACTGGCCCAAATTTACCAAAATGTAGTCGAACTCCGGCACCATTCCGCGCAAAAAATCGGGCACCTGGCCAAAGATGGACCAGAACGGACGCTTCGCGAAGGGGCGCTTGCCGTGGTAAACGACGATCATCAGGGGCAGGGCGGGAGGCTTGTGTCCCTGCTCTAGCTCGGTCTCGACCACGCCCAGAAAGTAGCGGGCCAACTGGAGCTGGATGTTGTCCTTGGGGGGCTGGCTCTTGTGCTCGACCAGCAGGGCTATCTTCAACACGCCCTGGTCGTGCTGGAGCGGCGCGGAGTACACCAGGTCCGACATGTGCTTGCGCAGCGATTCGGTGATGTAGGTCTCCGACAGCAGGCTCATGGCCTCGTAGTCGATGCGATCGGCCAGCTCGGGCGGGAGGACGCCCCGGAACATGGACGCCGCGTTGTCCTTCCGCCCGAGGATCTTGCGGAAAAACTGGTCATGCGGATTGCTGCTCTGCCCCATGCGGGTTCGTTTTGACGGGAAAGGATCGAATGCCTGTGGTGCGAAGATACGCCAATCCATCCAAAAACAAAGATGGACGGTGAGGCCAAAGGCCAGTTTGGACAAGCCGCCGAGGCCCCTTGCCCGGCGAAACCCGTCCAGGGCGCGCCCCGTCCGTTCGACGATTTGAGCCTTCTGTTCGATTTCTCAAAAAACATGCGCTTCGCCCGACATTTCTTCTTATCTTTGCTGGAACAGGGCCGAAGCCCTGGCAAGCCTAGTAACAAACCCTCAAACCCAAGAAGTCATGCTCGCTCACCTCTTCTTCCTGCTTGTGATTGGCGGGGCCCTCGGGATGCTGACCTGGTCTTTCCTGAGGATCTACCGGAACATCAAGCTCCTGAAAAACCCCTACCCCATCAAGGAAATCGGAACCCGCCTCAAGATGCTTTGGGACGTGGCCATCCTCCAGAAAAAGATCATGCGCTTCCCCATCGTGGGCTTCATCCATGCCATGGTGTTCTGGGGATTCCTGATGGTAACCTTCGGCACCGTCGAGATGTTCCTGGATGGCACCCTCGGCGTGGTGTTCGACGACAGTTTCGAGAACGACAGGGTGCTGGGCTTCCTGGGCCCGCTCTACACGCTGATGATGGCCCTGGGCGACGTCTTCGCCTACGTGATCCTGGCCTTCGTGCTGGTCTTCCTCGTCCGGCGGGCCAGCAAGGGCGTCCAGCGCTTCACGGGCGTCGAGATGCGGCACAAGGACCACCTGGACGCGGCCATTTCGCTGATATTCATCATCTTCCTCATGGTCTCGCTCATCGGCCTGAACCTGTCGTACCTGGCCTACGCCGAGGCGCTGGGCAAGACCCCCGAGGGCGCCTACCCCATCAGCGGCCTGCTCTTCGGCATCCTGCCCGAAAGCTGGGGCCCCGAGGGCTTCCACCGCCTGGAAATGGCGAGCTGGTGGCTGCACGTCGGCCTGGTCTTCGCGTTCATGAACTACCTGCCCTACTCCAAGCACTTCCACGTCTTCATGGCCCTGCCCAACGTCTTCCTGGCCAAGACCGGCCCCATCACCCGCATGAGCACCATGGAATCGGTCAAGAAGGAGGTCCTGCTCATGATGAACCCCGACGCGCCCGCGCCCACCGAAGAGGAGGCCGCGCCCGAGCGCTTCGGCATGAAGGACGTGCAGGACGGGAGCTGGAAGAACTACATCGACTCGCTGACCTGCACCCAGTGCGGGCGCTGCACCTCGGTCTGCCCGGCCAACAACACCGGCAAGCTGCTCTCGCCCCGCAAGATCATCCTCGACTACCGCCGCCGCATGGAAGAGAAGCAGGACGGCCTGCAAAAGAACGGCAAGGACTACGACGACGGCAAGTCGCTCTACGGCGACTACATCACCAAGGAGGAGATCTGGGCCTGCACCACCTGCCACGCCTGCGTCCAGGAGTGCCCCGTCAACATCGACCACGTCTCCATCATCATGGACCTGCGCCGCTACGTCTATCTCGAGGAATCGGACGCCCCCTCGTCCATCAACGCCATGAACACCAACCTCGAAAACAACGGCGCACCCTGGCAATACTCGCCCTCCGACCGCTTCAACTGGGCCGACGAGCTCTACATCGCCGACAAACAAACCGCCTGAAACAACGCATCCGCCATGAACAAAAGAAAGATCGAAGTCCGCACCTTCGCCGACCTGGCCGCCGAAGGCAAGACCGCGGAATACCTCTACTGGGTGGGATCGGCCTGCAGCTACGACGACAGGGCCAAGAAGATCAGCCGAGACTTCGTCCGGATCCTCGAGCACGCCAAGGTCGATTACGCCGTCCTGGGCCTCGAGGAGACCGACAGCGGCGACGTGGCCAAACGCTCCGGCAACGAGTTCCTCTTCCAGATGCAGGCCATGCAGATCATCGAGATGCTCAACACCTACGGCATCCGCAAGGTCATCACCACCGACCCGCACGACTTCAACCTCTTCAAGAACGAGTACCCCGACCTGGGCGGGCAGTTCCAGGTCTGGCACCACAGCCAGTTCATCCAGCAACTGGCCTCCAGTGGCAAGCTGAAGCTGGCGGGCGACGCCTTCCAGGGCAAGCGCGTCACCTTCCACGACCCTTGCTACCTGGGCCGGGGCAACGGCGAGTACGAGGCCCCGCGGGGGATCCTCAGCGGCCTCGGGGCCAAGCTGGTCGAGATGGAGCGCAGCCGCAGCCGCTCGATGTGCTGCGGCGCCGGCGGGGCCCAGATGTTCAAAGAGCCCGAAAAGGGCAAGATGGAGGTCAACGCCCTGCGCACCCAGCAGGCCCTGGAGACCCAGCCCCAGGTCATCGCCACCGGATGCCCCTTCTGCATGACCATGATGAGCGACGGCATCAAGTACAAGGACCTCCAGACCCAGGTAGAGGTGCTCGACCTGGCCGAGATCGTCTCGCGCTCGCTCAAGCTGGCGCCCACCGACTGAGGCGCACATCCCCTGCCCGCGCGCTACCCCCGCGACTTCAGCTCCGCCCTTTCGGCGAAGGCCTTCCGCACCACGGGGCCGACGCGGAAGGGCGGCGGCTCTTGGAGCGGGCGAAGCGCCAGCCAGAGCAGGTACTCGATGTTCTTGCGGGCCCCGGCGATGGGCGCGTGGTCGAGGCCCCGCAGGCGGAAGCCCAGGCCGCGGGCCACCGCGAGGAAGCCCTCCAGCGCCCGCTCGTGCGACCGCGGGTCGTTGGCCAGCCCGCCCCTGCCCACCTGCGCGGGCCCGACCTCGAACTGCGGCTTGAACAGGGCCAGCATCTGCCCCCCCTCGGCCAGGAAGGCCGGCACGTGCGGCAGGACCTGCTCCAGCGGGATGAACGACAGGTCGGCCACCACCCAGCCCACCCGCCCGGGGCCGAGCCACTCGGGCCGGAAGTCGCGCACGTGCGTGCCCTCCCACCACGCCACCCGCGGGTCGGCGCGCAGGCTGGGGTGCAACTGCCCATGGCCGACGTCCACGCAGAAGGCCCGCGCTGCGCCATGCCGCAGGGCGCAGTCGGTGAAGCCGCCCGTGGAGGCGCCCAGGTCCAGCACGCTGGCCCCGCGGAGGTCCAGCCCGAAGGCCTGGAGGGCCCTTTCGAGCTTCAGGCCGCCGCGGCTGACGTAGGCCAGCGGGTCGGCCACCAGCTCCAGCCGGTCCTCGGGCCCGACTTTCTGGCTCGGTTTGGCGCAGACGGCCCCGTTGAGCAGCACGGCCCCTGCCAAGATGGCCTGCTTGGCCCTTTCGCGCGTGGGCAGCAGGGCACGGCCCACCAGCGCGGCATCCAACCTTTCTTTCATCGCTCGGGCGATTGGGATTCGGCCGCGAAAATAGGCAAGAGGGAGCATCCTGGCAAGGCCTCCCGCCCCAGTTTCTGCCGCTGCCGGGCATTTTTCGGGGCAGGGAAAAGCCTGTCGGCAAATAAAAATGTCCCGGAGATTTAATTTCGGTTAAAAATTTGCGGGAAATGCGCCGATCGCCTACATTTATCCATCAATGGCCAATGCCTGCGAACCTACCCATGAAACAGCACAAACTCATCATCGTGGATGACCACCAGCTCTTCCGGCACGGCCTGAGGATGCTCCTTTCGGACATGGAGAACATCGCCGTGGTGGCCGAGGCTGCCAATGGCGAAGATTTTTTGGAGTTCATCGAAAAAGAACCGGTGGACATCGCCCTGATGGACATCGCCATGCCGGGGGTGGACGGCGTGGAGGCCACCCGACTGGGCATGGCCATCAACCCCGAGATGAAGATCATCGCCATCTCGATGTTCGGCGACGAGGAATACTACTACAAGATGATCGAGGCCGGCGTCAAGGGGTTCGTCCTCAAGGACTCGGACAGCGAGGAGCTCGAGAAGGCCCTGAACACCATCATCGACGGCGGGACCTACTTCTCGCAGGAGCTCCTGCGGAGCATCATCATGAACATGGGCAACCAGAAGAACGCCCCCAAGGTCGAGAAGGAGGCCATCAAGCTCTCCAAGCGCGAGCTCGAGGTGCTCAAGCTCATCTGCGACGGCGACTCGAACGCCGAGATCGCCGACACGCTCTGCATCAGCCAGCGCACCGTCGAGCGGCACCGCTCCAACCTGCTGACCAAGACCGGGGCCAAGAACTCCATCAACCTGGTCATGTACGCCATCAAGCACAAGCTGGTGGAAATCTGACCGCGCCCGCCGCGCCCGCGAAACCCCGCCCCGCCTCCGGGCGCGGCGGGGAAGCGTCCCGGACGCCGCCGGGCTGCGTATTTCCACCCAATCGGCGCTGGGTGTTTATTGGTGGATTTTGGGTGTTTCCGCTGTTTCGCGGGGGGGCGCCGCGGACTACTTTTGCATCATCCGGAAGACAGTTCCGGCAGCCGCAAACCAACCCGCAAGCCATGAACCAGTTCGTCAGCCGACTTTCCCTCGAATCGAAGACGCAGCTCGCCGAGCTGATGCGCCGAGGCGCCTCGCAGCTCGTCCGCAAGAAGGCCCACGCCATCGTGCTGAGCTCCAAGCGCTACACCCTGGACCAGATGGCCTCGATCTTCGAGGTCGAGAAGGAGACCGTCAGCGAGTGGATCGAGCAGTGGGAGAGCAAGGGCCTCGAAGGCATCTGCCAAGGCCTGCCCTCCTTCGACCAGCCCATCCGCGAGCAAAGCCCCAGCCAAGGAAGGTTCTCGACCCCCTGAAGCCTGCGCGCCAGCCCCGCCCTGCGAAAATACCCACCCCCACACCACAAAAAGACAACCGCCATGGAACACGTCAGCAAGCTCAGCCCCGAAAGCAAGATCATCCTCACGCAGCTCATGCGCAAGTCGGCCGACACCCTGACCCGCAAGCGCGCCTGCGCCATCCTGCTCAGCTCCGAGAAGTACAGCAAGGAGAAGATCGCCCGGATGCTGGGCGAGGAGGCGTCCACCGTCGGCGAGTGGCTGGCCCGGTGGGAATCGAAGGAGAAAGGCAGCCGCCTGGTGCGCTCGGTGGGCAGGCCCAAGGACAAGCCTGTGGCGCCCCGCCCGAACGTCGGCGCGAACCGGTTCGTCGTGGGCGTCTCGGGCAAGCGGAAGGACTCGCCCTTCCTGCACGCCTTCATCGACATCATGGCCATCCTCTGAGCACGGCCCGGCAATGGCCCTCGGCCCGCGGAAGAGTGTGGAGGCTCGTCCCCAAAAAAGAGAAAGCCCGGCATGGCCGGGCTTTCTCTTTTTGTTCGGGGCCAGGCCCAAGGCCTAGGCTCATTCGCCACCCGAGGTTACGGTGTAGCGGAGCTGGTCGAAACGGCCCTCGGTGACGCTGACGGAGTTGGAGGCTCCCCAGTACCCGGTGAACTGGAAGGTCCCGGTGATGGTCTTGGCCGTGGCGTCCACCTGGGTCAGGACGATGCTGCCGGAGGTGGCCACGTAGTTGTTGGCCGTGGTGTCGTTGGCGGACTCGCGGTAGGCGGCCGTGGTCAGGGGATCGCTCATCGGGGCGATGTTGTAGGTCCCTGGCGTGGTGCCGTTGATGTTGAGCACGAGCTGCTCGCCGCTGCTCTGCGAGGTGCTGGTGGTGGCGATGATGGTCATCAACTGCCCGTTCTGGGTGGTCAGGCGGAAGTTGAAGTTCTTTTCGACGCCGTCCACCTTGCAGGACATCTTGTCGAGCAGTTGCGCGATGGTGCTTTCCTCGCCGCAACTGGATGCGCCCACGACCAGGGCCAGCATCAGAATGAGGGACTTGAATCTTGAAGTCATGTTCAAACGAATTTAATGAAGGATGAATGAATGGATTGAAATGCGGTTTCTGTCGCGTACAAGAAAACTTGTGGAGAGTACCGGGAAACATCGAGCCAAAAGTAAGCAAAATCCGCGCCTAATGGTTTGTCGCCGCGGCGATTGCGCTCCCGGACTCCGGCCTCGGGGTGGAAAGTCGTCCATGGGCATCCTCTGGCATCCGGCGAGCGGGCGGAACTATTTCGTAATTTTGGCGTGTCGGCGGGCGTTATCGAGACACCCCGCGGACGCCCTGCCAAAACCAAGACGCGCACCGGCGGCCCAAGGTTGCCCCTCATCCCCAAAAACCATCCTATGAAAAAGTTCGAACTCCATTGGCAAATCCTGATCGCCCTGGTCGCCGGGGTGCTCTTCGGCATCTACGGTACGGAGCATGTGGCCTATGTGACATGGATGGGCGACCTGTTCATGCGGGGGCTGATGATGGTCATCGTGCCGCTGACCCTGACCTCGATCGTCTCGGGCGTGGCCAACATCGGCAACGCCAGCAACCTTGGCCGTCTGGGCGCGAAGACCTTCGGCTACTACATCTCCAGCAGCCTGCTGGCCATCTTCACGGGCCTGTTCTTCGTCAACCTCATCGCCCCGGGCAGGAACGCCGACCTCAACCTGATCGAACCGGTGGAGAACATGGTCGTGGGCGACTCGGGCACCTTCCTCCAGACGCTTTTGAACATGGTCCCAACCAACATCTTCAAGGCATTCATGGAAGGTGACATGCTGGCCATCATCCTCTTCGCCATCCTGTTCGGGTTCTTCATCACCCAGGTCAACGACAAGTACAGGCACCACATGACGGATTTCTTCAACGCCGCCGGCGAGGTGATGATGAAGATAACCATGTTCGTCATCCAGTTCACGGCCTTCGGGGTCTTCGGCATCGTATCGGGCGTGATCGCGGAGAACATCGAAAACCTGAACCAGATCGCCGGCAGCGTGGGGCTCTACATGGCCACCGTCCTGCTCGGCCTCTTCGTACACTCCTTCATCAGCCTGCCCCTGATCCTGCGCTTCATGGCCAAGGTGCGCCCCTTGGCCCACTTCAAGATCGTCCGCAACGTGCTGCTGACGGCCTTCTCCACCTCGTCCTCCAGCGCCACGCTGGCCCTGAACATGGAGGCCATCGAAAGGAAAGCCGGCGTGTCGAACAAGATCACCAGCTTCACGCTGCCCCTGGGCGCGACCATCAACATGGACGGCACGGCCCTCTACGAGCTGGTGGCCACGATGTTCATCGCCCAGGCCTACGGGCAGGACCTCGGGGTGGCCGACCAGCTCATCGTGGCCTTCACGGCGCTGCTGGCCTCCGTCGGGGCCGCCGGCATCCCCATGGCGGGCCTGGTCATGATCACCATCGTCCTGACGGCCGTGGGGCTGCCCCTCGAGGGCGTCGGCCTCATCCTGGCCGTTGACCGCATCCTCGACATGTTCCGCACCACCGTCAACATCCTCAGCGACGGCTGCGGGGCCGTCCTGGTGGCCAAGTCCGAAGGCGAGGCCCTCAACCCCAGCTACGACCTGCACCAGCCGCCCGCGCACGAACAGCGCTGAGCCACCGAAAAACGCCGCCCCGAAGCCCGCCGCCCTGGCCGCGAACGCGTAAATTTGGGCCGCAACCCCCAACGCAGCCCGCATGAAAAGGAAGCTCGAGGCCTTCGAAGAGTTCGCCCAGTCGCTCTACCCGCACGAGGTCCACTACCTGGTCCGAGAAAACCAGTTGGCCGACCCCCAGAAGCTTGAGATCCTCAAGCTCGTGGAGTACAACAGCCGCTTCCCCGAACGGCGCGTCGAGTACGACCCCGGCATCGACAAGCGGAAGTACTCCCACCTCAAGCAGTGGATGGCCGAGCGCCTGCAAGCCCTCGACGTGGACCGGCAGTTCCTCTGGCTGCACGAGCTGGAGGCCCGCCTGCTGACCGACACCCTCGAGCCCAGCCAGGAAAAGGCCCTGCTCCGGCGCCTGCGCGAGGCCGACCCGCGGGAGTACTACTTCAACCGCCTCTACGAGCTGGCCCAGACCCTGGGCGACCACCTGCTCATCCGCGGCCGCGACCAGAACCACCGCGCCGTGGGCGAGTTCCTCCAGGCCCACCACGCCAGCTACCTCCGCTCGAGCCAGACCAACCGGCTGCTGCACCTGGCCAGCCGCGACATCATCCGGCAGCAGGACGAGCCCGCCGCCGCGCTGCACTGGGAGCCTTTCCTGCGCGAGAAGTTCCGCGACGAGAGCCTGGACGCCTTCACCCGGTACAGGGCCGTCATCCGGCTGATCTACGCCCTGCACAACCAGCGGCGCTTCGACCAGTTGGAAAAGCTCACCGACGAGCTCGGCAAGGCCCTCAAGGATCCCCGCTTCTACTCCAAGCGCGTCCTGGCCAACTTCTACGCCAACCGCTGCATCATGTACACCCAGCGCGGCAAGCTCGACCTGGCCGTCTCCAACGGGATGCTCTCCATCCGCCAGAAGAACGCCGACCACCTCTTCTACCTCAACCACCTCTGCCGGGCGCTGCTCCGGCAGGGCAAGGCCCCGCAGGCCCTGGGCCTGCTCCAGGCCGCGCAAGGCCACCAGCGCGACACCAACAGCTTCCACGACAGGCTCGCCTACACCACCCTGCTCCTGCGCGCCCTCGAGGCCGTCGGGAAGGCCCGGCAGGCCGAGAGCCACGCCGAGTCGTTCCGCGACGCCTACCGCAAGGAAATCTTCGAAAGCCGATGGCAAGCCTTCTACAAGGCCTACCTGGGAGCGCTGTTCCGGCAAGGCAAGCACGACAAGGCCCTCCGCGAGATACGGCGGGCCGAGCTCGTGGCCCACGAGCGGGCGCTGGCCGGCCGCCCGGGGCACCTGCCCCTGGTCGAGGCCCTGGCCTGTGGCGCCGCCCTGGCCGACGGCGAGCTGGAGCCCGCGCAGGCCCGCGCCAAGGTGGCCTCGCTACTGCCCGGCCTCGCCCCCGAGGCCAGGGAGGCCCTGGCCTCGGCCCTCGAGCCCCATTTCCCAGAGCTGGCCAGGACAGCCCGCGGCGGCGAGGGTCAGGCGTAGATCTCCGACGGAGGCTCCGCCGACGCGATGCCCCGCGCCTCCAGCAGGTCCACCAGCAGCGCCCCAAGGCCCAAGGCGCGCTCCAGGACGGGCAGCTCCGAGACCGCGCCCCGCAGGACGATGTCCACCAGGTCGTGCTCGCTCGGGAAGCTGTGGTAGAAGTCCGAATCCAGCACATAGACCCCCTCCGGCTGCAGCGCCCAGACGGCCTTGAGCAGGTCCTCCCGCCCCAGGAACACGTCCAGGAACTCCTCGGGCGCGGCAGACAGCCGGTAGCTCTCGTCGAACAGCGCGTTGCCCGTCTTGCGGCCCTTGAAGCCCAGCCACTCGAAGGCCTTCGAGAGGAGGCCCCGCCGCGCCAGGGCGAAATGCTGCGAACGCGCGGCCCGGAAGGGCACCAGCACGTGCGTGTCGTACTGGAAGTCGTGGCCCGGGCGGCGGTAGGTGGACAGGACCAGCGGCCACTGGCGGTAGCTTATCCGCACCTGACCTGCCGCCCACGCGCTCTCCTGGAACTCCCCTCCCATGCGCTCGGCCAGCTCGCGCCAACTCTGCAGGCGCTCGCGGCTGAAAAGTCTCTCATCCAACGACATGTCTTCTTCCTTTTTGGGTTTGGAAAATCGAACGGTTGTCCCAAAAATACCCTTTTCCGGCTCCCCGCCCACCAAGGTTTTGTTTTTGGGTGAAGGCCGGCAAACCCTCCGCAGAACCAGCCCTTTCGGCCCAGAACAAGGCAACCGAAAGTTTTGCCGTATGGCGGCGGTTGCTACGCGTGCGGTTCATCCCGCAAAATGATTTGTCGGTATCCCGACAAATCCCTTCTTTCGACTTCGTTCGAAGCCAATAAACACAAGTCATTAAAAATCAATACAAAAAAAGAATCTTTTAATATTTCAAGATTAAATAGTATAAAAATGAGTGAGTATAAATACCCAATTTCACATAAGTAGATTACGCCAAAATAACGTGTATTATCCGCCAACTGATTTGGGTGTTTTGCCTGATAACTTAGCCCGCTAGGCAATCTATATTTGCTGAAGATAACCCCCCACCCACCCAAACCCCACCCCACCATGAAATTCGTATCGAGAATGAGCCCCATGGAGCGCGAAGCCCTGACCTCCCTGATGGAGAAAAGCGAATCGCACAAGATCCGCAAGCGCGCGCACGCCATCATCCTGAGCAGCAAGATGTACAAGATCGACCAGCTCGCCGGCATCTTCGATGTCGATCGCGACACGGTGAGCGACTGGATCAACCGCTGGGAGAACCACGGCCTGGACGGGCTCAACGACGCCCCGCGCTCCGGACGCCCCCGCTCGACCCGCAAGGCCAAGAGCACGGCCGAAGAAACGGCGCAACGCCCCAACGAGGCCGGCACGTCCGGAGCCTTGAAGGCCATAGGCCAGAAAGAGGTGGCCTAAGGGCTTAGGAAAGCCCCGCTGGCAAAGGTGGAGGGCGTAGCCCAATTCCCAAAAGCCGCGCCCGTCCTGCCCAAAGCGGCAAGACGGGCGCGGCTTTTCCCGGCTTCGGCCAAGTTCAAGAAGAAGCCGCGCCCCAGGGAAAGGGACGCGGCTTCGCAGGTCTTGGGCGGGTCAGGAGACGAAGCTGGCGCGCACCTGGCTGACGATCTTGTGGAAGTCCTCGAGCTGCTTCTCGGTTATCTCGGTGCCGGTCATGCCCTCGAAAAAGGGCTTGAGCTTGGCGAGCTCCGTCTGCACCGACTGCACGTTGGCGTCGTCGGCCATGTTGGCCTCGAGGATGCCGAGCAGCTTGTCGAACGAGTCCTTCTGGCTGGCGAGCACCTTGCGGAGCTCGGCGTTGTTGCGGGCGGTGATGGCCAGCTCGGAGGCCAGGAAGGCGCCCTCGGTCCAACTGCCGGCCACGACCAGCAGGGAGAGGTTCTCGTTGCCGTTCTGGTTCAGGTACTTGTAGGTGTCGTAGAATGAGTCGGTGATGATGGCCACCAGCGAGTCCTTGTTCTCGAGGTTGCTCTCGATGCGCTCGGGCAGGTCCTGGTTGTAGGCGCTGGAGATGGAGAGCTCGTCCATGAGGCGCTGGGTGACCTCCATGTACTGCATGGTCTCCTGGGTCTGCTGGTAGGTGCTGGCGTAGCTCAGGTCAGCGCTGTAGATGCCCAGGTTCAGGGCGCGCTGGCGGTCGGTGAGGTACTTGTCCACGTTGGCCGCCGGGTTGGTGATGCTGACGATGTAGCTGGCGCCGGACTGGTTGAGCATCTGGGTGAGGTCGAAGGAGGTGGGCAGCGGGTAGGCCTCGTCCACTACTTGGCGCAGGTCTTCCTTGTCTTCCGGGATCTCGGTCATGGTCTGGGCCGAATCCTGGCCTTCCTGCCCTTCGTGGCCGGAACCACAAGAAGTGGCCAGAAGAAGCGCGGCCGCTGCCATGCTGGCCAGCGGCAAGCGGGTGAGAATGAAGGACTTTTTCATCTTGATCGGTTTTTTTTAATTAAAGGTGAACGCCAAAGATAGGCCGTTTGGGGGAAAACGCAAAGCCCGGCGCGCCGGCAGGCGGCCCGGCTCAGTGCGTCGAGGTCATGCGCTCGTCCACCACCAGGATGAAGTCGGCCAGGCCCTTGTTTTCGGGGTCGAGGCTCTGGAGCTGGCTTTGCAGGACGGTGGTGACGACCAGGTGGCGCAGGCCGGGGCGCTGCTGCTCGATGTGCCAGACGATGCCCTGGTGCCGGTCGGAGTGGAATGAGCCGTTGAAGTGCAGGAAAACCTGGCCGGGGCTCCAGGCCTTGAGGATGAAGTGGGCCATGGTGGCGTCCTTGAGGGCCTGCGACTTGGCGAAGTTCTCCGAATCGTGGCCAGGCATCATGGCGCCCATCTGGATCATCTCGGCGTAGCATCCCAGCCCGGGATCGAAGCGCAGGGGCAGGGGCGCCATATAGGCCTTCGAGGTCTCGGGGAAGGCCTCCAGGGCCTGCTCGCCCTTCTTGAACATCACGGAAGCGTAGCGGCGGGGCACGTTGGTGGCCACGAAGCGCAGCCCCTTCTCGGCGGCGAACTGCACCAGCGGGCGGTAGTCGGTGGCGTAGTTGGGCCACAGCCGGGCCTCCTCCTCGAACTTGCCCTCCTCGATCAGCCCGGCCAGCATCTCGTCGAGCAGGAGCTGGTTGTCGGCCTCCAGCATCTCGGCGCCCATGAGCAGCCCCTTGCCATCGAGGGCCTCGAGCCTTTGCGCCAGGAGCAACTGCATCCAGTGGGCCAGCGGGTTGTCGTGCAGCTCGCCAAAGAAGACCATGTCGCTCTGGGCGGCCTTGGCCACGAGCTGCTCGAAGTCGGCGGCGCGGCCCTGCCCGTCGAACAGGGCGAAGGCGGCGGGGTTCTGGGCCGTGGCGGCCGTGGCGCCGACGACCAGGGAAAGCAAAAGGACAAGAGGTTTCTTCATCGGAAGGGGTTGGGGTTTAGAGCCAGGGGCCAGGCTCCTGGGTTTCAGCCGAAGTAATAGCTCAGCGTGGTGAAAAGCTCCTCGGGGTTGATGGGCTTGGAGAGGTAGCTGTCGCATCCGGCCTCGAGGATGAGGTCCTTCTCGTCGGCCATGGCGTAAGCGGTCTGGGCGATGATGGGCAGTTGCGGCTTGAGGGCCTTGATGTGCTTGGTGGCCTGGTAGCCGTCCAGGATGGGCATCTTGATGTCCATGAGCACCAGGTCGATGGAGGAATCGGCCTTGGCGGTGGCCACGGCCTGCTCGCCGTTCTGGACCCAGGTCAGGCGCGCCCGGGTGTTCTTGAGCAGCTCCATGAGGAAGTCGAAGTTGGTCTTCTCGTCCTCGGCCACCAGCACGTGGCGCTTCGACCAGTCGAACGAGCTGATGTCCAGGGCCTTCTTTTCGAGCAGCTCGTCGTGGCTGGGGTCTTCGGCCAGGTCGAGGGGGTGGGTGAACCAGAAGGTGGAGCCGACGCCCTCGGTGGAGTCGGCGGAGATGGTGCCGCCGAGCATCTCGACCAGGCTCTTGGAAATGGCCAAGCCCAGGCCGACGCCCCGGAAGAGCTCCTTGTTGCTGCGCTCGGCCTTGCGGAACCGGGTGAAGATGTGCGGGAGTTGGTCGCGGGCGATGCCGATGCCGGTGTCCTTGACGAAGAACTCGAGCATCGCCCCCACTGGCCTGAAGCCGAAGGTGATGCTTCCTTCCTTGGTGTATTTCAGGGAGTTGCTGAGCAGGTTGGTCAGCACCTGGCGCAGGCGGATGGAGTCGGTGACCAGCAGGTTGTCCTCCATCTGGGGCGGAATATCGACCACGAACTCCAGCCTGGCCTTGTCCTTCTGGGTCTTGAGCTCGTTGAACGAGGCGGCCAGCTCCTGCAGCAGCCGGCTGACCTTTGTCTTCTGCTTCTTGATCTCGATCTGGTTGGCCTCGATCTTGGAAATGTCGAGGATGTCGTCGATGAGCTGCAGCAGGGACTCGATGTTGCGGTTGATGTGGTTGACGTAGTTGCGCTTGGACTCGGCGCTGACCTCCTGCGTGGCCAGCAGGTAGGCGAAGCCCGCGATGGCGTTCATGGGCGTGCGGATCTCGTGCGACATGTTGGCCAGGAAGGCGGACTTGAGGCGGTTGGCCTCCTCGGCCTTCTCCTTGGCGCGCTTGAGGTCGATGGTCCGCTCGTTGACCATCTGCTCGAGGTGGTGCCGGTGCCTTTCGAGCTCCTCGTTCTTGCGCCGTACCTCGGCGGTGCGCTCCTCCACGATCTGCTCGAGGTTGGCGTTGTAGCGCTCGAGCTTGTCGTTGGCCTGGGTGAGGTCCTTGACCAGGGTGCGGTTCTCCTTGTTGAGCCGGTAGGACTCCAGGGCGTTGTCGATGGTGACCTTGAACTCGTCCTTGTTCCAGGGCTTGGTGACGTAGCGGTACACCCGGCCTTGGTTGATGGCGTTGATGATGGCCTCCACGTCGCTGAAGCCGGTCAGGATGATGCGGATGATCTCGGGGTAGAGCTTGGCGGTGTTGGCCAGGAACTCGACTCCGGTGATGTTGGGCATGCGCTGGTCGGAGATGATCAGCTTGATTTCGTGGTTCTTTAGTATCTCCATCCCCTCCTCGGCCGAGGTGGCCAGGTGGATCTTGTAGAACTCCATGAAGGTGAACTTGAATACGGTGAGGTTGTCCTCCTCGTCGTCCACGTAGAGGATATGGTCTTTTTCCTTTTTAGGCTTGCTCATGGTGGGGGCTCGTGCTTCTGTTCGATGGGGGGTGATTTTCCTTGGCAAAGTGTCGAAATTTATGAAAAGGCGTCCACTTTCCAAAAAACAAGACCAACAAAACGCGCCAGAAAGCGAACAGCCCGTGGCCAGAAGGCCACAGGCTATTGGTTTCCAGGGCGATACGTCGATTCTGCCGCACGGGTGAGCGCCTCAGGGCGACTGCTTGTCGCCTTGTATCAGGTCCAGCACGTCCTTGTCGGTCCGGGCTTGCGGGCAGAAGTTGGTGAACTCGGTCCAACCCTGCGGGTCGATGGCCAGGCCCCCGCGCAGGAATTCGAGCGACAGGGCGCGGTCGTCGGCCAGGAAGCAGTAGGCGGCCAGCCGGTAGAGCAGCGGAGCGTTCTTCGGCAGGGCGAGCAGGGCCTCCATGAGCAGGTCGCGGGCCGCCTGGGCCTGCCCCTGCTTGACCAGCAGCAGCGAGTAGTTGAGCCAGGCCTCGTGGTCCTGGTCGTCGAGGGCCAGGTTGCGCTGGAAGGCGCGGATGGCCTTCTCGTGCTGCCCGGCGTGGGCGTAGGCGTTGCCCAGGGCGTTCCAGTAGTCGGCGATGTACTCGTTGATCTGGGCAGCCCGCTCGAAGTGGTGGATGGCGTCCGGGTAATTGCCCTTCGAGAAGTGGACCATGCCCAGGCCATGCCAGGCGTCCGAGAAGTTCTTGTCGAGCGAGATGGTCTTCTGGTAGTAGGTAACGGCCCGGTCGGGGTAGCCCATCTTGTCGTAGCAGTCGCCGATGTAGCAGAAGGCCTGCGAGTTGTCCTCCTCCAGCTCGATGTATTCCTTGTAGCACTGGATGGCCGGAGGATACTGCCCGGCATGGACCAGCGAGTTGGCCTTGTTGAAGTGCGCGTAGGCGTGCTTGTCGTTCAGGGCCAGCACGAAGTCGTAGCACTCGATGGCCTTGCCGTACTGCTGGAGGCGGTTGTGGACGATGCCGAGGTTGTACCAGGCCGACTCGGAGAAGGGGTCGCGGTCGAGGAACATGTTGTAGTAGCGGATGCTCAGCTCGAGGCTCTCCTGGCGCTGGTGGCAGTAGGCCAGGTCGTAGAGGGCCTGGGCGTGGTCGCCGTTGAGGGCGACGGCCTTGCGTAGCATCTCGATGGCCTCGCCGTAGTGGCTGTACTGCTCGTACAGCGAGGCGATCTGGTAGAGCATCTCCTCCTCCTCGTCCGAGCCCAGCGACAGGGCCTTGTCGAACTGCGAGCGGGCCATGTCCTTGTGGCCCAGGTGCAAGTAGGCGGCGCCCTTGTTGATGTAGATCTCGCTGTTGGAAGGCTCCAACTGCTCGATGGCCTCCAGCAGCTCGATGCTGCGGACATCGTGGCCGTTTTCCAGCAGCACCTGGGCGTGCCGCAGCTTCATCTCCACCGAGTGCGGGTGCAGGGCCATGCCGTGGGCAACGGCCAGGTCCGCCTTCTCGAAGTCCTCGCTGTCCAGGAAATGGTTGATGATGGCCTCAAGCTCCACCACGTCGAAATATGCCTTCCGATTCGCCTCGAGCATCTGCTCGAACCGCTCGGCCAAGGCCAGCACCTCGGTTTGCTCGAAATGGAGTTCGTGTTCGTTTTCCATAGGGACCTATTGTCGTTCCAGTCAGTGCAAAGCTAAGAAAATGTGCCAAGCCCTCAAGCCGTCGCTTAAACATTTGGCATTTGTGAAGCCATTTTGCCGGAAAACTTTTTTACCAACTTTTTTTTCTCAAAACTTTTTCGTAGGTAAAACTGCAAATCTTCGTGCTTTATTGCAAGGCCCTCGGCACGTGGGCAAAATCGGCACCGCGAAAAAGACCGGCAAGCCATATGCTGCAAAACATGTTTTCAGAAACCGATTCCGCGGCCTGTCAAGCCCCGGCGGCGGCCTTTTCGAGGCCCTCGGCTTCTGGCCATGCCCAAGCAAGGCAATTTCCGAGCCACAGAACCGCCGCCCCTCAGGGCGCCGCGGCGTGGGCGGGCACCGTGAAGCTGAAGACGCTGCCACTGCCCAGCTCCGAGCTGACCCAGATCTGGCCGCCGTTCTTCTCGACAAACTCGCGGCAGAGGACCAGGCCCAGGCCGCTGCCCTTCTCCTTGTTGGTGCCCGGCGTGCTGAACTGCTCGTCCACCCTGAAAAGTTTTCCGATGCTCGGCAGATTGACGCCCAGGCCGTTGTCGCTGACCTCGACCAGCACGCTGTCGCCCAGCGAGCAGGCCTCGACCAGCACCGTTCCCCCGCTGGGCGTGAACTTGATGGCGTTGGTGCTCAGGTTCCGCAGCACCGTTGCCAGCATGTTGCGATCGGCGAGGGCCAGCAGCTCGTCGGGGCAGTCGTCGAGCAGCTCCACGCCCTTGCCTTCGGCCATGTTTGAAAGTAAACTGGTATTTTCCTCCAGCAGCTCGCGCAGGCTGACCCGCTCGGGTTTCCACTCGATCTGGCCTGCCTGCGACCGCGACCAGACCAGCAGATTCTGAAGCAGGTTGTACCCGTTCTGGGCCGAGTCCTTCAGCCCTCCCAGGGCCCGGCGCATCCGGTCGGGGCTGAGCTTCTCGCCGAAGGCCAGCAGGTACTCCGAAGTGGTCAGCAGGGTGGCGAAGGGGTTCTTCAGGTCGTGGGCGATGATGGAGAAAAACTTGTCCTTGCTGGCCACGGCCTCGCTCAAGGCCTTTTCCTTCTGCCGGAGCTCGCGCAGCGTGGCCGTCAGCTCGGCGTTCTGGAGCTTGGCCTTCTGGTTGCTTTCGAGCAGGGCCAGGCGGTCTTTGCGGCGCAGCCTGACCACCCCGAGCAGGACCAGCATGGCCGCGGCCACGATGCCGAAGGCCGCGAGCAAGGCCAGCCGCGCCTGCTTCTCGGCATCCACCCGGGCCTGGAGGCGCAGCTCGCGCTCGCGCTGCTGGGCCTGAAGCTCCCGGCGCGAGCGCTCGATCTGCTCGCGGGTGCGCAGTTGGCCCACGCGCCAGGCCTCGGACTTGCTGAAAAGGCTGTCGCGCTCGCGCAGGTAGTCGCTCTGGCACTGGTAGGCCTCCTGGTGGCGCCCCTGGGCGGCGTAGGCCTGGGCCAGCACCCGCGAGGCCTCCTGCCGCAGGTCGAAGGCCTCGAGCGAGTCGGCCAGCTCCAAGGCCCTCTCGCACAGACCAGTGGCCGCCTCGGCCTCGCCCAGCGACAGGCGCAGGCCGCCCAGGCTGCTCAAGGCCATGCTCAGGCTCGCCGCGTCGCGGGTCTCGCCCGCCAGCTCCAGGCTCCGCCGGAAATGCTCGGCGGCCTTGTCCATCTGCCCCAGGGCCTGGTAGGTCGCCCCCAGGTTGTTGTGGTAGATCGGCAGCCAGAAGTAGTTGCCCACCGCGTCGTTGGCCGCCAGCGCCCTCTGGTAGCAGCGCAGGGCCTCCGGCAGTCGGCCTTGCTCGCGGTAGGTCTCACCCAGGTTGTTGTAGGTGGCCGCCAGGCCCAGCTTGAAATCCGCCCGGCGGCTTTCCGCCAGGGCCATCCGGTACAGCCGCTCGGCGGGCTCAAATTCCTCCAGGAAGAAATGGACATTGGCTAGGCGGCTCATGGCCAGGGCCTTGCCCTTGGGGTCATCCACAAGCCGATAGACCCGAAGGGCCAGCAGGAAGCGCTCGTAGGCCAGGGCGTAGCGGTTGGAGCGCAAGTAGGCCAGGCCCGAGAGGTTGATGGCCTCGGCGGCCAGCTCCGGGCGCAGCGCGCGCAACGCGCCAGCCAGCGAGGCTGACGAAACGTCCAGCAGGGAGTCGAACTCGGACTGCGGGAGCTTCTCGGACGGCACAAGCTGGAAGTCCAGGCCCTCGTCCCAAGGCCCAGCCTGCGCCCAAGCGGGCAAGGCCATGGCCAGCCAGGGCAACAGCAAGGCCAGGACGCGGGCGAATTTCGTGACGGAGGCGATGCGCATGGGAATCAGTCGAATAGAAGAAAACGCTGGCGCGAAGATCAGGAAAAACCGTTAATCTGATCCTCCAGGGCCCGGCGGACCGAGGCGACGGATTTGCCCTCCGACAGGCCGAGCAGGAAGGGCGTGGCCGCGTCGAGCACCGATAGCACCATCGCCAGGGCCTCCACCAGCGGAGCCAGGCTCTGCGAGGCGTCGCGCGGGGCCGAGAAGCCGTGCCGGAAGCAGAGCTTGTCCTCACGATCGAGCATCAGGCTGCCGAAGCCGAGCTGGAGATTCAGCAGGTTCAGCAGCTCCAGCAGCTCGGCCCGCCGCGCGGGAGGCTCGAACTGGAAATGAAGCAGCAGTTGCAGCGGCAGGACGCTCTCGAGCTCGTCCACCTCGAAGGGCGAGAAGTAGAAGCGGGCCACCGTGGGAAGGCCGAGCCGCTCGGCCGGGATGCGCAGGAAGAGCATGTGCGGGTCCTCGGAGTTCGAGGCCTCGGTGAGCTGGACCTCGAAGCCGTTGGCCTCCAGCGTCCGGGACAGCCGGTCCAGTTCCACCAGGTGGGTGGCTTGTGTCAGGTTGGTAGGCATTTTCAGGGGTTGGATGAAGGTTCGAGAAGCTCCAGGATGAGGTCCCAATGCAGTTCGAAGGTGTCGAGGTTGTGCAGGAGCAGCCGCTCGAGACGCGAAGGACTCAAGGGCTCCTGGGCCAGGTCGAGGGCCGACCGCAGCCGAAGCTCGCCATCGTGGGCGTCGAGCTCGAAATTGGAGCGGCGGAGCTGGTAGTTGATGTCCATCAGCCGCTGGCAGAGCTCCTTCTGGAGCTTCGGGGGAACCTTGCGCGGCAGGATGGAGTAGCAGGCGCATATCTCGGCGCTCTCGTCCACGAAGACCAGGCCCCGCCAACTGCGCCCGCCGCGCTGGTGCCGCAGGGCGTAGAGCTGGTCCGAGTGGCGCTCGTAGGCATAGCCCAGCGTCTGAAGCGTCTCGGCCACGACATTGTGCATGAGCGCGCGCACCTCGCGGGCGATGCCTTTCCAGAGCGTCTTGTAGTAGTGTTTGACCAGCCGCGTGCCCCCGGCACCTTCCACCGGCACCATCTGGGCCACGTTCAGCGCCAGCCAGTTCTCCGTGGGCCGCAGCAGCGCCTCGTCGGGCTGGCCGCTGTCGAAGATCGTCTTCAGGCCCCGGACCCGCAGGCTCGGCAGCACCGTGTCCGAGACCCGCGAGCGCAGGGCCAGCTCCAGCAGCACCGGAACCCCGGGCACCAGCTTCGAGAGCGAGTACTCGTCCCGGATCGGGCTCAAAAGGCAGAACCATTCTTGCCGATCCACTTCCACGAAATCCTCGTATTCCAGCTCCAAGATGGCCACCAGCCGCTCCCGCCCATCGGGCATGGGGCGGCAAAGCAAGTCGCGCACCGCGACCGCCAAGTGGCCGCCTTCCGGCGTGGTCAGGTATGTCGTCCTGGGCGTTTCCATAGGGGTCTTCACCCAAAGATAAGCAAAGCCTCGACAAACAGGCCAAACCGACAGCAGCCGACTTTCGCGCAAGGGCCCGGCCCACTCGCCCCAGCAGACCTCTGGCGGATAAAACTTTTCGAATCTCGCACAAACCGACCGCGAAATTGGCGGAAAACCGACAGAGGTAAGCAGCTTTCTATGATCGGGTCAAGTCATTCTTTTCCAGATGTTTAAGTACCATAATGAGCAATCAGCCTACGCAGAACATACCCGATTTCTATTTCTTGCCCTTCGGTTTTCACCCAGATGTAATTGGGTGTTCGTATCGACGCGGATTGGGTGTTCGGACGCTCAAAAAGGCCTGGCGGGAGGGCTAATTTCGCGTCAGTTCTTCGGCCCACCCTGGCCGGCAAGCCCAACAGACCCCCGCCCCCACCAACCAACCCCCTGAAACCATGCGCTACGTCAAGAAACTCAGCTTCCACGAGAAAGTGAACCTGTCCGAGCTCATGCGCTCGGACGAAAACCACAACGTCCGCAAGCGGGCACACGCCATCCTGCTCAGCGACAAGCAGTACAAAATAGACGACATCGCCAACATCTTCGAGGTGGACCGCGACACAGTCTGCAACTGGCTCAACCGCTGGGAGACCGAGGGCTTCGACGGCCTGGACGACAAGCCCCGCTCGGGCAGGCCGCGCAAGACCCGCGACCTGCTCAACCGCTGAGGCCCTTGTCGCGGTTGCGCAGCCTCGAGCCGCGCAGGTACTTGTTCAGCATGTCGATGCTGCGGCCCAGGGCCTCGGACGCCTGGGCCTTGCCTCCATATTCGCGGATAGCCCACTCCACCATCCTAAGCTCGTACTCGGCCACCATCTCGGTGTGGGTCAGCCCCCGCTGGAACAGCCCGTGAGCGTCGCTGGTTTCGGCCGACGCGGAGTCGAAGCGGCGGTAGTACGACAAGGCCTTCTCAATGGCCTCCCGCGACCCCTTGCTTTCGTGGTAGAAGGCATGGACGTAGGCGGCGAGCTTTTGCAAGTCGCGGAAATTGCCCCGCAGCTCGTCGTTCTTCAGGAAATCCTCCAGCTCTTCGCTCCAAATGTCCAGCGGGCTTTCTTCGGAAATCCGCTCCCAGACATCTTTCCAGTAGCGGCGCAGGTCGTCCCGGCATTGGCGCAGCGGCGGCACTTCCACCACCATGCTGGCCACGCGGTCGTAGAAGTCCAGGTCCAGCCGCGCGAGCAGCTCCTCCTGGCGCAGGTTGCTGGCCGAGACCAGGCGGAAGTCGCAGGCCAAGTCATTGCTCCCGCCGATGGGGCGATACTTCCGCGTCTGCAAGACCTGCAACAGCATCCGCTGCAAGGGCTTCGATAAGTCTTGGATCTCGTCCAAAAACAAGATTCCGCCGTCCTTGAATTTCCCCAAGATGCCCTCCTTGTCCGCGTCGGCCCCCGTGAACGAGCCTCTGGTGTGCCCAAACAGCTCGCTGCGCAAAAGCTCTTGGCTAAACAGCCCGCAGGCGAGCTCCTCGTAGGGCAGCGGCTTGCCTTCGCGCTTGTTGGCCAGGCTGTTGGCAAACTGCCGCAGGTAGGTTGACTTGCCCGTGCCGCGCTCGCCCAGCACCAGCATGGGCACGCCGGGCACCGACAGAAACAGCTTGATCAGGCCCTCGGCCTCGCGCCGCGCGGGCGAAAGCGTCTGGCTCGTGTCCAAGGCCGGGGCCAGCTCCTTGTTCTTCTTGTCGAGCAGCACCCCCAGGTACTCGCGGGGCTTGAAGGCGATGGGGAAGAGCTGGGATTTCCGCTCCTCGCGCACCCACTGCCCCGACCACAGCCGCGTGTAGCTGGGCAAATAGCCCATCGAGTTGAGCATCAGCCAAACCACCTGCATCTGCGGAGTCCCTGGCGAGATGTTGATGTGCAAGATCGTGTTCTCGAGGTTGTAAAGATTTTGCTTGAGAAACTCCGAAACCTTCGAGAAAATCGACTCGTAATCGACAACCCGATCGATGGAAAGCAAGCGCATCTCAATCTTCGGGACAGGCAGGACGCGCTCGGCGATCTCGCGACATTGCCGCAAACGCTTCACCCGCTCCTCGCTGGCAATGGCCTTTTCCGAGCCCTCTTCGGATTGTTTTTCAGCCTCCTTCGAGGCGTCCGAAAAACGCTTCTTGCCCAGGAAAACATCCAGCTCCAACTGGTTCTGGTGGCTCAGCTTGTCGTGGAGCAAGTAGATGACCTTTCCCAAAGTTGGGACTTCCGCGCCTGGCTTCGCCTTGGCTTCCTCAGCGATTCGCTCGTTGAGCATCCGGACGGTGTCCGCCGTTACCACGAAGCCCGTGTTGCGCGCGTCCCATGTCAGAAGGATATGTTGTTGTTTCTTGGCCATCTTGGAGCACGAAAATAGCCTTTTCTTGGGTTTGGCCCGCATTTCCAACAATCGATCCAAAAATTCGCGCGAAAGGCTGAAGGATGCCCCGCCTCCGCCTTGGGCCACCAGAAGCCGCGACGGCGTGCCGATCGTACTTCGAACTTTTCTTGTTTTTTCCATCAGACCGAAATTTTTGAATGCTGTTTTCTCACCCTAGAATCAAAGCCTTCATCGGAGTAGCGGAAAAACGCCGTAACAATCACCCCCGAGTCGTAAACCACGTAGGCGTACTCGGCTTTTTCGCATTGCCACGCTTCGCAGGCTCCTGCGCGCAGGGCGTCTTCCAAGCCCTTGACATCCAGCACGGCCTGCCGTCTTGTCTGCCCAACATGGTTGCCCCCGTGGATGCCCTGCCGCAAGCAGAACTCAACCAATGCCAGCGGGAACTTGTGCTGTTCGCGTCTCCTTTCGAGATGTTTTGAAAGAAACAACTCAAGCCAGCAGCCTTGCTTTCCGATCAAAATCCTGTTCACATTTCTCATTTTGGGAAATGATGCCATGATGTTCTTGTAATTTTCCATGATGTTTCAAGGATAAGGTTTCAAGCAACTAGAGACACGGGCTCTACACGGGCCGAGTAAAGGCCTTCGCGGTCGATGAACTTCTGGAAACTGCAACTCACCTGGCGCAGAGCCTGCTCGACGCCTACCTCCAGGATGGGGCTCGAATAGCTGTGCCGCCCCAGCGTGTTGTCGAAAAAGCGGCCTAGGGAATCCACCATCACGTAGGAGCCCGTCATGGCCTCGTTGTCCTCGGGCACCATCTTGACGGCCCCGGCCAGCGCCGACGCATTGCGCGCACAATAGCGGACGAAGGCCTCGGGCGCCACGCCGACCTGCTCGAACTGCGCGTCGTTCTGACCTTCTACCCGCAAGGCCTGAAACACCTTCCAGCGGAAAGGCCGCAGCTTCGCGATGGTCGGCGCCAAAAGGTAACTATTTAGGTCATCTCGCATTTGACGGAAAGGAAGTTGTGGCCGTCAAAAGTGTTTTTGAGCTCCCTGAAAATGTTTCTTCCC
>JFJP01037693.1_pt1 | contig 24045 bp, 42 predicted proteins | sample 431651 | NCBI WGS metagenome assembly JFJP01 (sample SAMN02602958, study PRJNA72255) | Microbial mat metagenome, whole genome shotgun sequencing project. | biome: fresh water; feature: sink hole; material: water; isolation source: purple microbial (photo- and chemosynthetic) mats found in...
ACAATTCGAAGATTCAAATATATACATCATAATTCAAAAGCCCCGACTACCTAGTAATCGGGGCTTTTACAGCTAGAAACTCTAAGGCACTTTAATTGATGTGATTGTAAAATTATAATATTAATTTCATAACTTTAAAAATGACTTACTTCTATATCCATGTCCCTATATTCGTTTTATTTGGCTTTTTTATCTACATGTTTTTTTTTCTGAAAAGAAATATTTTGGAGTTAAAAAAGCAAGTACATGAAATTTCCGAATTAAGTAATAAATTTCGAGAAAGCTCATTTCTGGAGGATCGTATTTTAACCGATTCCATTCAGAAGCTAAACACCTTTGCGCAGTTTCCCGAATACCTTAGATCGGCATGTATTCAAGGCATAATAAACGGCACGAAGTTTTTAAAACACGTTTATATTCGCGATAAATATGATAATGATTTGATGTATGACATGATCCGGAATATATTTACCTCGATCCGGCTAAGCGATCATAAAAAGCCCAAAATCAAAAAAAACCTTACAGATACACAACTAATCATTGAGGAAAAACAAAAAGAATTTGCGGACTTTTTAGAACACGAACTAAGTTTGATTATTCCAAACATCTTAAAAGAAATAAACGCATTTAAGGCAGGCAATTACAATGGACATTCATTTGAGGAGTTTAGAAAAATGGCTGGTGTAGTAATCGAAATGATTTTAAAAACGATTGATTCTACCTATTACCGTTTGTTGTAGTCGGGCTGCTGGTTTGTTGGTGCAGGCGTACGCTCTTGGTTTATCTGTACTCCCACATCTCAAAGGACAGCGTAAAATTGGTAAAAAAAATAAATTTGATCTTCAAAAAAATAAATTAATTTAAAATTTAAAGTCATGGCTAAAAAACATAGAAATCGTTTAGAAAAATACGATAGTAACCGTAAAAGCACAAAAGATAGACGCAAAAAAGAAACATGGGCTGTTTTCTCATATATTGAAGTTGGCACAGGAGATGAGTACCGTAAATCATTTACTGCGCCTGCAGGTACTTCTGAAGTTGAAATGTGGAAACTTGCACCCAAAATAATTGATTAAGAGGTTTTTTAATTGATGCTATTATAATTGATGTATGTAATTATAATAGCATCAATTCATTCAAAACTCAAATCAAGTTTTTTTATATTTTCATTCCCAACCATGCTATTATGAGGCGTGTATATATCGGTAATTGCAATGCTGCTATGTCGCGCCTGATCCCTTACTTGCCTTGTATCCTTTAGTATGCCCATTAAATTAGTGATACCGGTATCTTTTAAACTGTAGAATTGATAAGAAACCGGAAATTTCAGCGCTTTGCGAATGGACAGCCATTTATCCCGAAATTGTTTGCTGGAGGTTTGATCTGGACCCGGTATAAAGTTTTTCGAGAAAATATAATAATCATTCGGGTATTCGTAAATTTTCAAATCTAAAAAACTATCCACAATATTTTTTGGCAAGGTAACAATATCATTTTTCCGATTTTTGGTAATTAAAGAACTCAAATTTATAGTCTGATTTTTAAATGAAATATCTTTTACCTTCAATTGCGACATTTCCAACGGTCGAATAAACGTAAAAAATAGCAGCTCGCAAGCCAGTAGATAATGCAATTCATTTTCCTTAGTCAAGTACTCTTTTAGTCTTTTTAAGTCATGAGAGCTAATAACAGTACGTTTTTTAGTCCCTTTTTTGAGGTTTGTTAAACCGTCAGTCGGTTTAAATTTTAAATAGTCTTTTTCAACCAAGAACCCAGAAAAGATCCTTAAATTATTCAAATAGTTGTTTCTGGTTTGTGCGCTCCGGTTCCGTTCCAAATAAATATGTTCTAAAAAATCGGATATTAAAGTTTTGTTCAGCTTATAAACATAAATATCTTGTTTAACCCAATTCTTAAAATTCTTCAAATAGCTGCAATAATCTTTGTAGGTATTTTCCTTTATAACGTCCTCTTTTAGCTTCTTTTCATTAATGGTTAAGAAATGATCAATAGCCTGCGAAAGTGTTTTATATTGCTTTTGGTGTTCGTAATTTACAAAAGGATTCCAACCTTTAGCAAGGTTTTCATTTATCCGCTTCATTAATTCAGTGGCGTACTTAGCCCTGTCATTTTTATTCTTTACATGGCTTACCCTGATGCGTTTTTCTCGCATTTTCTTAGTCTCCGGATCGATTGCGTTAAACGCAATATACCAGTATTTACCCTTACAGAGCCGGGCAGGTCTGTAGTCGTTAATATCATGAAAAACATTATTATTCATGTTTTTACAAAGATTTTAATTTTCGTTTAGTCTCGAATTTCAAAACTTGTAAAAACATCAAATATCCTTTAAGTATCGGTAATTTGCCGCAAAACGCTGTAAAATGCAGTAAATTAAAAACTTAAATATAACATTGTCGGGGTGACTAGATTTATATTTTTACTTTTTTCAAAATTCGAAACCTCATTATCAATTGTTTACATAGCCGAAAAAATATCGTCAAGTATCGTTTTAGTATCGATACTGTCGGGGTGATATACACCACGACAGTAGATTGTTATAAAAAAAACTATTTCGTTTGCATGGTCTCAAAACCGGGTGTTACTGTAATTATAGATACTTCGGGCATCAGTTTTTTGAAATAATCTATATCTTTTTTGCTGATCCCCGATCCTATTGATGTTATTGTTTTTAGGTCTTTTAGTTTCGAAAGTGGTAATATCGAATCTATTTTTGTTTGACAAATATCTATTGTTTTCAGGTTTTTGAAATACCGGATACCCTCTAAATTTACGATGTTTGTTTTTGAAATATTCAAATTTTCAAGATTATCGAATACATAAAGCTGTTTTATATCCGTAAATAATTTCGATTCTTTACAATCAAAATCTTTTGTATTGAATAGTTTTAAATATTCATTTTCAGTTAATTCTATGTTTGTAAACGATTCTATTAAACGTCTTCTGTATTCGCTTTGTGTGTTATAAATTTCAAATATTTGTTCTGGTTCTGTAATTTTTGCTAAAAATTCGAGTGCTATATCGCGTTCTTTTTTCTGTTCCGAATATTCCAGTATGTTTACAATGGCTTGTTTTAAGTTTTCGTTTGTCAATTTAAATCTGATACCTACATGAAATTTAATAAATTGTTGTCGTAAAAATGTGAGTTGTCGCCAATGCTTAATATATTCCGGCTCGTTTGCGGCTGCAAATTCCATTTCTATAGTACTTTCGAATTGTTTTACGATGCTGTTTATTGTGTCGATAGCCGTTTTTATCGAAACTTCGTAAAATTCTTTATTTGCTTTTGATAGTGGTATTGTCTTTTTTATAACAGATTCTATTTTAAAAGCGTCAGATACTTGCCAATAATAAATAAGCCAGTGATTTTCGGGTATTCCGGTAGCTGTTTTTAAATCTTTCGATAGTTTATTTACGCGTTGGTTGGGATCTGCTTTGCTTACTCCTATTTTTATAAATCCTTTGTCGAGTGGTAAAAGTGTTAAGTAAATAAATTCATTTTTTGTCATAACTTTTATTTTTTAGTATTTATTAATTTTTTTATTTCTGCTAGTTCCTTTTCTAAATATTCAATCTTTATTTTCATCTCCTCAAATTCCTTTGCAAATTGTGACGATACCGGCATTTTATATTCATTTGTCGATTCGTGTATTTCTGCTTTCACTCCTTTTATTTCTGGGCTTAGCATTTCGCCTGTGCCGTTAATGAGCCAATAAATATTTAAATCGGAGTATATATTTAGGATATTTTCTAATTTATCCGCTCCTATTGTACCCCCATTTTTTAAAGATTTGCCAAAAGAAGCGTTTGACATACCTATACTTTTTTCAAAAGTAGATATGTTAATTTGTTTATAATCAATATACTGTTTTAATCGTTGTAACATTTGTTATTTTTTTTAGAAAATATCCTAAAATAATTTTGATAATTAGGAATTATCCTATATATTTGTAGTCTCAATTCTAATAACAAAGTTAGTGTAAAAACTGATACGAAGTATTGTCATAATTCTAAAAGAAAAAACAAAATGGAAAAATTATTCTATCCTATTTATTCCGATTATTTAGCTGGTAAAATCAGTTATAGCGAAATGTTAGCTGAATTTTCTAATATCTATGAGCAAAAAAAACCGATGCGCGAAATAAGCCCCGACAAATTTGACGAGGCGCATTATAGACACATTTATGCTAGGCAATCAATAGATACATTTCGAATGATGTTATATATGTTTTCTTTCTCTAAAATTGCTGAGTTGGCATCGTCCGCAAAGGTTCAATCAATTGAAAATTAATTATTCACAATCAAAATAAAAAACAAAATGAAAATTCTTAAGCAAAGCATTTCTGACCTGGTTAAAACTGATTTCCGCTTGTGGGGTAAACTGGTTACACTATTTAATGTACACCCCAACACCATAGCGCGGTGGGCTTCTGTTGGTGCAAACGATTTATTAACACCTTCTGCCCTCGAAGTTATTGCAATCCATTGCAAAGCCAATGAGATAGAAAACATTAACGAAATTTCCGATTTATTAACTACTAAATCAATTGAAAATGAAAAACAAACTGAAATCATTCAGGAAAACAGCCAATTTGACACAAAGTGAATTGGCAGATGCCGTTAATTGCAGCCGTCAATTAATAGCCAAAATCGAAGAGGGACACTCCCCTAGTTATGAAACGGTGGTAGAAATAGCTAAATTTTTCCATGTCTCTGTACTGGAAATTTTCCCAACTGAGTAAAAAACATCAAATATCCAAACATTTTAAAACGCTGTAAAATGGACAAAAAAACACAAACCCCCGAAACCTATACGCTGCAACGCTTCTATTACGAAGTAAAAGCCGTATTGGAACAGTACCCCGAAGTAAAAAAAATCATGGAAAATGCAAATGAACGGCTTGAGGTAAGATTTGATATTGAAGACACTGTATTTGACTCGAAGCCCCGATTAAGTTGTGTGATATATTTCTCCGGTGGACGTGGAATGGCTACTATTTTTATTACCTCTCCTACACCAGTAGCCGCAATTAACGAACTTATTGAAAAATGCAAGCAGCTTACCGGACAGCAAATGATTGAAAAAGTAGGAATAGAAAACCCTCAAAACTAAATAACAATGGACATACAAAAAGTAAAACGCGAATTTGCCGGAAAAGCGAGACGCAACAAAGGACTGGTAAAAGTAAACTGGCAAACTTTATACATGAGCGAAAGCGTAGTCGTGGAGTATATCAGTCGCCCAAAGCGAAACACCCGGCACACACGCAAACGCCGGAACATTACCCAAATGGTAAAATATTAACCATAAAAAAAGCCCTGCTAAGTTGTGGAGACCGCTGCAGGGCTTAAACGCTGTTTCTAATATTAACATCAAAAACGATACAAAGATATGAAAAAAATTGAAACTTGGATTTTGAAAACCGCAAAAAACGAATACCAGCTACACGAATTCATAAAAGAATGGCAAGGTGTAATTCTTCTGCTTTTCATCATTCGCTTGTTTACAAGTGTTGTAAGTATTTACGCCAGTTACAAGTATTTTGTAATGGTTGTAAGCCCAATGATAGACAACCCTATAGCTGCCGCAATTATAAGCATATTTTCTTTAGTGCTTATCGAATTTCTTACGATGTACCTATTAAGCAAGCTATTCAAATTTGTTTTACGCGCAAAATGGCTGATTGCCGGAGCTAGTTTTATTGGCGCTGCTATTATGTTTACACTTAGTTTTTATTTGTCTGCAAATGGTTTAGCAGTGCAACAAAGCGCAAAAGTCGATAATTCTACTATTATACTGGATAGGTTCGAATTGCAAAAACAAGCCGTTAAAGATGAGTACCGTACTAAAATTGAATTCCAAAAAAGCAATATCGAAACTTTAAAGACAAACCCTGCCGGCTGGAGTAATGGAAAGCGCACACATTTAACCATAGCGCAACAAAATGCGATAGATGGAATTTTAAAAAACATTCAATCTTTAGAATCGGAACTAAAAAGCGAATTGGTTAATATTGATTTTATCAAAAATCAAGAATTAAGCCTTAACGAAACCGGATTAACCAACACAGCCGCAAAATATTATAACATTGTAGCTGTTATTATGATTGCACAGCTTTTATGCAATGCCGCTTTAATGTTTTTTTATAGCCGCATAATGATAGAGCGCGAAAAAGAAACCCTCGAAAAAGAGTATATCCAAGAAACGCGCGAAACCTTAAGCGCTCAAATATGGACAATGTGCCAAGACCTATTTACCGGAACAATCCAAAGCTATTTTTCTGCATTGGCATACGAAAGCAGTACACCGCTAAAATTAACCGCCAAAGCTAAGGAACCGGAAAGCTCCGCCCCCAACAAAGCCAAAAATAATGAAGCGGAACCAACTAAAGACGGTAAAAAAATAGGCTTTGTTTTTACCGTATCCGAACCCGAAAAAACGATAAGCGATGCACCCCCCACGATAATCGTAGACGATAATCGTCAATCGCCCTTTCGAAACTGTGCTTTTTGTGGTGTGGAGTATGTTTACAAACACCATAAACAGCTTTATTGTTGCGAAACCTGCCGCAAAGCAGCATACACCAAAAGAACAGGAAAAGAACTACATTTTAACTCCAAAAAACCTTAATTATGAGCGCAGTATTGGAAATGATAGAGGAATATAAAAAGCACAAAAAACGCTTGTATTCCAAAGCACAGGACTATTTAGATACCGGACGCATACCCCAACACCGCGAATGTATGAATGAAATACATGTTTGTAATATGAAAATATTACAACTCGAAACCAATTTTACCGAAGTTAATGAAATTGAAATAAAAACTTATAAAGAATAAAGCCATGAATCTTCAATCTAAATTATCCGAATTGGAACGAAAAATCACCAACCTTACAGACGAACAGTATTTTTATAATAAATTGGAACACAAAGAACAAGATCCATTTGAACGCGCAGCCCTCAAGCTAAAAGCTACAGATATAGCGCTTACAAAAATGCACTTGAAACGCGAAGCCCAAGAAATTAGAATGAACCTCCAAAAATCATAAAACCATGAGTCACCAAACCGAAATAAAAGCTTTTTTAAGCACGGTAAACGAAGCCACATTAAGCGAAATAAACGCCAATGTAGCATTTGCGCAAAGCTATTACCACAATGCTAAATTGTACGTTGGTCAGGTTCTTACTCGCATGGTTGCCAATGGTTCGGTAATAAGAGTAAAAAAAGGCGTTTTTCGCCTAGCCACTAAAGAAGAAACCGCCCAAAAAAAGGCGGTTTCCGGCTTATATAACAATAGTATCGAAAACAACCCTACACTTTTTTAATTATGAAAAATCGTCATTTAGAATCATCTACTCTTAATTCTTAATTGATTATGCCAAAAAGCGAAGCAATAAATATAGATTGCATTGAGGCAATGAAGCAACTGCCCGATAATTATTACGCTTTGGGATTTGCCGATCCGCCTTATGCAATCAATATGAGTAATATAAGTAAAATAGGTAAACGCCGTAAATCGAAGTGCTATACAAACTATCTGCCTAGTAATTGGGATAAAAACCGACCGACCAGCGAATTTTGGTATCAATTCAATCGCGTAACTGTAGAACAAATTGTTTTTGGAGCCAATTATTTTAGTCAATTTTTGGGCGCTTCAAAAGGTTGGTTCTTCTGGAACAAAGGACAGCCGGCAGATATAAGCTATGCAATGGGCGAGTTTATTTATAGCAGCTTCGATGTTCCGGCACAAATGTTAAATTTCTATGTGGCAAGCTACAAAAACAATGTAAGCAACAATCCGCGCTTGGTAAAAAACATGAAAATACACCCTGCCCAAAAGCCTATTGAATTGTACCGATACTTTATAAATCGCTTCTGTAAACCCGGCGATCATATTGTAGATACTCACTTAGGCAGCGGATCGTCCCGAATAGCAGCCCATCAATTAGGAATTGATTTTACCGGCTACGAAATAGACGCGGATATTTTAGCCGCCAGTCAAACCCGATTCGATACCGAAATAAACGGTATCATAGTACTAAAAGATAAAGTTTTAACTCAAAAGAAAATTGCTTTTTAAAAGGATAATTCTTAATTCTTAATTCTTAATTCCTAACTCATAACTCATAACTCATAACTCATAACTCCAATGAACTTATTATCAAATATACTAATCCTCCTCGAAATGCTTAACTATTCCGATAGTGCCTATACACGCCTATCGAAAGACGCAAACGATCCGGGCGCACGATTGGAGTTTAAGCGGTTTTTTGAATTAACCCTAAAATTAAACTCAGAAATAATAGGTAGTAAAGAGTTTACATTATTAGAACAATTAACCAACGCCATGAATGCCGCTCCTGTATTTGAGCGCATTTATACGTTGGTTGCTAGTGTCGATTTTGTTATAACTGCAAAAAAACAGTATTTGAACGACAAAACAGAAGCTAAGCAAAACGACTATAAAACCGCTATAAACGAAGTGTTTAAGCAATACAAATTAATCTCCCTACAATGCCTGTCCGATATAGAAATGATACAAACATTTTGGTTTATTTCTTATGAATTTGCCCAAAGGAAAACAAATATTATCAGTGTGTTAGACCGCTTGAAAACCAAAGACAAAATTCAACACCTCGAAAATGAGTTAATCAATGCTCGCCTCGAATTAATCAAAATTGCCTGATCCTATGCACGAACAAAGCGACAGCAAAGCGTATGTAAAAATACACCCCCGATATATAGTAACCTACCAGAAGCACGAAGGCAAAACGGAAGGCGAAAAAGCGCTGCGCGATATGATACAATCAAATACAGAAACCGTTTTAGAATCGTACAAAACAAATTTTTCCGATAATCGCAGTTTTGGAATCATAAGCGACAATGCGCGTAAACGCATGAAAAACGGAGTAAATTACATGCTTTACGTTACACGCCGGAAACAAAAAAAATCGAGATACACCAAAACCCAAAACAGCGAATATAAAATAACATTTGCCACACTCACCCTGCCTGCCAAACAGAATCATACCGATAACGAAATTAAAAAACATTGCTTAAATCACTTGTTTACACTCTTACGCCAAAAATATCACATTCAATCATACATCTGGAAAGCAGAAGCCCAAGAAAATAAAAACATTCACTTTCATATCGTTCTGGACCGTTACATTCCCTATCTTCGTTTGCGCCAAATGTGGAACGAAATCCTGAATAAAGGTAAAGTTAAAGGAGTTGCGGAGCCGTTCGATTATGTAGATAGATACCAAAACTCACAAAAAGAATTTTTTAAGGACGGTTTTAAAATTCGCTCCGAAATGTTGTTTCGATACAACAAAAAGACCCAGAAAAAAGAAGCCCATTGGACGGCTTACAAACAACAAAAAGCATATAACGAACAAATGATTTTGCCCGAAGAGAAACGATGGACAAACCCGAATAGCACCGACATACACGCCCTCAAAAAAATACGATCCATTAATGCGTATTTGTCTCAATACATGGCAAAAAACGAAGACGAATTATTTTTGGCACAAGTGGAAGAAATGCGTATTCGTTTGCGCGCCATCACAGCCCGAAAAAAAGAATTAGCCCACGAAATAGAAACTTGTAGCACTTTTGGAATGGAAAGCACTGTATTTGATTCCGAAATGGACGGTTTACAACGCGAAGAGCAAGAAATAGAAGCCCGACTAAGCGAATTCCGGTTTATTGAGGGTAAAATATGGTATCTGAGCCAAGAACTAAGCGCCCTAATCAAAGGAGCCAAAAGCGAAATGAGCTATGCCATGATTAACGAAATGCCGCGCTTATTCGAATATTTGTATGCCAAAGGACTGAAAGAAAACCGCGAAATGTTTAAGGAATCCGATTTTTTCACAATCCTTTTTATCGACCCTAAGGAGCTGGAACAATTACAAGCACTCCATTTGCTTAATCTTTTTTCTTCGCATGTAGATAGAATTATAGAAACAAAAATAGATTGTTAATATGAAAAACTTATTTATGTCAAACTTAAAAACTGTTTATTATGAAATTTCTATTTATTGAAAATAAAGAACGTTATTTGAATGAAAACTATATTTTTAGTCCTATTCCAAAAATAACCGATAGAATGACTTGTTCGCATTGCGGACGTTCTTTTATTGTAGGTGATTTTAAAGTTATCGTTGAGTATAACCGTTTATTGCATACTTCTGATGAATTAATTGTATGTCCTAACGCGCCTAAATGTGATGGTACTATTTTAGATTGGGTATTAACAAAACAATTATAATTATTTTTCGTATATTTGTATTAATAAACTTTTAATTTTATAAATATGGACAATTTTATTATTTACCCTAGAAAAAAAACGGATATAGCTTTTATTAATGAAATGCTTACACGTTTGAATATTGAATTTGAAAAAATTTCAGACAAACCTAATCTTACAACGCGCAAAGCAATGAAAGATGCTCGAACCGGTAAAGTATCAAAAGCCAAGAATACAAAAGACCTGATCGATAAATTAAATAATTAGTTTATGTACACTTTAGCTTATACGAATCAGTTCAAACGTGATTATAAGCGTTGTAAAAAAGCCAATAAAAGTATGTTAAAACTTCATACTGCATTTGGTATTTTAGAGGAAACCGGAACTTTGCCCGTTGATAAATATAAAACGCATCCTTTGAAAGGAACTTACAAAGACCATATAGAAGCTCATATAGAGCCTGATTGGTTGCTTATTTGGTTGCCTAAACCTGAAAATGAAATATCACTTGTTAGAACCGGTACACATTCCGAATTATTTGGTTAATCTATGAAACGCCCCGAAACCGACAATTATTTAAGTCCCTCAGAATTGCTGCATAAGCATCCTAATTTAGCGCGTATCTGGACACCTCAAGATATTGGCTATTTGCTAATGCTTAAACTTGTGAGAGGCTCTAAAATGCCGCGTACCTGCCTTGTTTCGGAGCGTGATGTATTACAGTTATACCGTTTTTCTTTTGTCGAAAACTGAGGAATCTCAAAAATATTTCAAACTTTTTTCTTTTACTTAAAAATCAATTGTTTGCAAGCCGTTTACACAACGTAAACGGCTTTTTTTATGAGTAGGTGGCAATTGCCATGTATTTGTAAACACAGTATCTTTGTTAAACCATTTGTTAACAGAATATTTAAGCAAATGTTGTAAAACTGTATGCAACCTGTTTACATACTGTTTACAAAGCGTAAACAATTGTTTTTTTTAATTATAAATATTTGAATATATGTTTAGTAGCGATAAAAAAAATTTTGGCGTTCGTATTACAGGCGATGACATTGAGTTAATGAATGAATTTGCGGCAGCTTTTAATGACAATTCTGACGAAGAAATTAAAAGCGATCGCCAGTTTTTTACGGTACTTTTGGAAAGTGCCATAAGTCGCAAAAAACCGCGAGAAGTCTCCAAAAAAGAAGATGTAGAATTGATCGAATTTTTGAAAGCCGAAAACAGTAGCTTAAGAAGCCAAAATGAAACCCTTTCAAACGATCTTATTTCTGTATCCGATGAGTTAAACGAATGCAAAAAACAACTCACCGCAAATTTGGAGAGCGCAAACCAAGATCAAGCCGCTTACGAAACCTTAATCAATTCTTTGCGCAAAGAAGTAAGCGAGTTAAAAACCCTGCAAAGCAAAGCGCCGGCAGATAACGAAATTCGATTATTGCTAACTCCCTTTTATTCTCAGTTGCTCGATGCTATGTTAGCCTCAAAAGAGTTGGTTGGTGGTATAGAAAAATACAAAGACAAAACGCCGTTAATTTCTGTAAGTACCAATAATGCAAAAGACAATAAAATTAATTTGATTCTCAATTCTATTGTTTGCGCAGCAACCGGATACAAATTTTTCGGACATTTGAAATATACCAAAGTATTTGAGATATACTCAAAAATGCAAAACAAAGCATAATGAAACTAAAAGATGTAATGCCGTTTTTAATGCCGGTTTTGTCGGGCGATGTGGCGAAAATAGGGGAGGTCTTTACCCCAAAATTCGAACTGATAAAACCGTACATTGTAAACTATTTCAATGGCAAAAGTAGCGAAAACAAAAAGTTTAGTTTTCTGGTAACCGTTGACGAAAACAATATACTTGCCTTGCCTGTTCAATTAGAACAATCAGAAAATCAAACTTTATTACATTCCGATACGGTAACCTTTAACGGACAGGAACAACTGTATATCAACTTAGATGTAAATACGCTGGTGCAATTATTCGAACTTTTTAAACGTCAAGACAATGATCCAGATAGGACAAAAAATAATAGATTCTAATAGTAAGCCGGATCCGGAACCCGAAAGCTATGATTTTTTCCAAGAATTTTCCGAAAGTGTAGAAACTTTTGATACACCCGAAGATCCTGCCCCCGAAAAATTGACGGAACCGGAACAGCCCGAAGCAAAAAATATGTTTCTGGACGAATCGGAAAACAAAGAATTTTACGCCGATATAGCCGCGCAAAATTCCGAAATAGGCAGAGAGCTGGTAGAGGCAGCCGATCTTTTGCTCGCTTTTCTCATTGCCATGTTTGTAGCTAAAGACGTGGAAAAATCCGACCGCTACCAATTACCAACCGAAGCGATAGATCGCATTGCAAAAGTAGCCGCCAAACTGATGCCGCAAAGCAAAACCATTATGCCGCCAAGTGTAGAATTAGGCGTTGTAATTATGGCAGCGTATGCGCCTATTATTATGCAAGCAAATTTAGACCGGCGCGAAAAAGAAATTTTCGAACAAGAACGCCAAAGGAGATTAGCCCGAAAAAAGAAAAAACGAATTGCCGAAATGAAAGTAGAACGAAACAATAATAATTTAGATTTTCCGATTGACGAAAATTAACCCCTTAAACAATTATGCGCGCTCCTTTTTTAATACTGGTAATAGGAACCAACGGAACCGGAAAGACAACATTTTGCAAGGAATTGATAGAACAAAAAATCAATGAAGGGCAGCGCGCATTAATTGTAACCAATCACATAGGCGAATGGACAGATACCGAAAGTATAGATATTCGAACGCGCGAATTATCCACGTTTACAGGAATTCGCAAAACTCACATGAATAAAGATTTATTTCTGGAGTTGAAACGTTTTTACAATGGAATATTGGTTTTTGACGATGCCCGGCGCTATATCAATGCAAAAATAGAAAACACCTTAGAAGATATATTAATCAGCCGGAGGCAGCAAATGTTAGATATTTTTGCCGTTGGTCATAGCTTCTCCAAGATTCCACGTTCTTTTTATACCTATGCCAGTCATTTGTGCCTATTTAAAACCACAGAACACGCCAAAACCCGATCCGATGTACTTTGCGATATAGATAAAATTATTGCCATGCAACAAATTGTGAATAATGAGTTTGACAGCGGCAATACTCACTATTACAACATTTATAAATTCTGATATGAAAAATAAATCTGTATATAAATACGAAATAGCGCAGGTACTTGGTGTTTCAAGTGCTACATTTCGCAAATATTTAGCCAGTCCAAAATTGCTAGATCAATTGAATACAGTCAATTACCAAAAAAATCAAAAACTCATTTTCCCGAATCAATTATTAATTATCTGTGGTTTTTTTGGAATTGAAATAACAGAGTTTATTTAGTATCTCTAATTTTGATGTGTTTAGCCGTTGTTTATGTCCATAACAACGGCTTTTTTGTTGTTTATACGCTCTTAAACGAATTTAACGCGAAAAAACCGCTAAAACTCCACGCAAAGCGAAATACGCCAAAAAAAGCCGCTTTAAATTCGTGCCTTAATTTAATTTCTAATTAAAATCAAATTTTAAATCAAATGACACAAGAAACCCGAAACATTCTTACTTATGTCATGCTCGGACTTCTTATTTTAATCACGGTAGCAACCGTATTCAAAAAAGAAAAAATGGCAGTAGGAACTACCCAATTCAGTATCTTAGGTTACAAAGTTTACGAAACTAAACCAACCACGCAAACAACTGTTTAATTAAACAAATATTAAAAAAGTCATGAACGAAGCACAATTAAAAAGAATAGTCGATAACGGTTTATCCGATAATTTCGGCGGCGACGATATGTCGAACCTTTTCCTTGATTCTTATTCCGGTGATGGCGACTTATCAGTCGATTTTGGCGAAAGCTCATCATTTGTAGACGAAAACAAAGCAGGTAGAAAATACACAGTAAAAATTGTAAACACCACAGGTGTCGACAAAACTATCGTGTTATTTCCCGGTTATTTCGATGTTGCTAAGGTAGTTGGTGGCGCTGTAGTTTACACAGACCCAACCGCAATTAAAGCAGCCAATTTTACAGCCGATGCCGTTCTTTCTGACGGTGAAATTTTCTCTGACGGTTTAACTCCCAAAGGTACTATCGTAGTAACCTCGCCCGACTTCGCAGTACGCGACTTCATTAACTACGCAAAATCGAACCCAATGCGCGCAGCTTCTTTTATTATCGAAGCTAACGATAAAAGCGTATTCCCTGATTATATACGCGAGTTCAACGTTAACCCATTCAATCAATCAGCGGAACGCAAAATTCCGGTAACCGATTATTTGAAAGTGGAAAACAACCAAGACAAAAAAATCAACGTTCCCGAAAGTTTACTTTTTTCTTCAAGTTCTTTTATTGTCTTCAAAATGCCGGGCTTGGTAAATGCAGAAGCATATACCGAATTGAAATTAACTTTCAATATTGGCGCTATCATTAACAGCGGTGTAACGTTGGACAAAAAAGCAAAATTGGCACGAAAAAACATTCTTCGCGCAGCAAGTTTGCAAATGAAATAGTTAGAAACTACATTTTGTGAATAAATCATAAAACCGGATCCGGTCTGCCGGTATCCGGTTTTTTAATTTGAAAAATTATGAAAAAAGAAATTTATTTAATAATTGTTGTGGTAGTGTTAATCGCTGCTTTATCCGGTTTGTTTATTTGGATGCGCCGTAAAAAATTGGCTGCCCAAAACACAAGCCCCGAAGCTCCGGTAAACCCAACCGGAACAACTTACATCCCCGAAAGTTTCCCTTTAAAAATTTACATGAAAGGTGAAAAAATTCGTGCTATGCAAAGCAAAATAGGAACCGAGCCGGATAGTTATTTTGGTGTAAAGACCGAAGCCGCATTAATCGCTAAAGGACATCCTACTATTGTGGACGAAACCACTTATGCCAAAATTATAGGCATAGCAGAAACCACAGTAGAAGAAACTTTATACGATGATTTAAAAAAGTTTTTAGTCTTAGGATTTTCCAATTATGCCAATTGTTGCAACTATTTATAAACCGATACTATGAAACTTGTCTTTGTTGACGATTTGGGAGATACGCCCGCGCGTGTACACCGACCGACCGGAACTATATTCTGGAGCCGCAAATATAATCATTTGCCACTGGCACAAAAGAAATTCATTTTAGCTCATGAAATGGGACATTCCGAATTGCAGACCCGAAATGAATTTGAGGCAGATAAATATGCTTTTAATGCCTTAGCAGGCAGCGAGCCTAAAAGCCTAAAAAGCACAATGTATGCAATGATGGATGTATTTAAGGCAAACAACCCGGAACAACGACAAAGAATTATCGAAAATCTTAAACGCTCTTTAGAATTCGATTATAGAGTAAACAAAAATCAAAACGCTTTAATCGCATTTAAAGAAATGAATAACATTTTAAATGATACAAATATGAACACTGAAAACAACGCAGATATATCAAATTTCTCAGAAATACAGCTGCAAAAAGCGCTCGAAACTTTGAAACAACAAAGTTCGAAATTTTCTAATTATATCAGCTCTACCAGTACAACTACGCGGACATTGGAAACTGTAGATGGGCTTAGTGGTACGGTTACTAAGCCAACTATAAGCACTTCAACCGCTTTACCCGAATTTGCAATTGAGGAGGCTTTTCCTTTACGTTTTGGTATGGAAGGCGCTTTAGTAGAAAGCCTAAGAATTAAACTTGGCTTAAGCACAAATAAATATACCGATAGGCTTTTTGGCTTATTTGATTCTGCCTTAAAAATAAAACTATCTCCTATTTATTACGAAGTTACGGCTTATGATTATGTTAAAATTATGGGTATCGAACTTGCTACGTACTATCTTGGTACTTTTTCGCCTACTAGCTTGATTGCTATTCAACTGAAAGCCGCAATCACTAAATTCGCACAGCAGCCCGATGATACTGCTGCCAAATTAGAAGCCGAAAGATTAGCAGCACAAGCCGCTGCCGCCGCCAAAGCAGAAGCAGACCGATTAGCAGCACAAGCCGCTGCCGCTGCAAAAGCAGAAGCAGACCGACTAGCCGCACAAGCCGCTGCCGCTGCAAAAGCTCAAGCCGATGCACAAGCCGCTGCCGCTGCAAAAGCACAAGCCGATGCACAAGCCGCTGCCGCTGCAAAAGCAATTGCAGATGCGCAGGCATCCGGTAACGCCGCTGCATTGGCAAAAGCAGAAGCAGAAGCCAAAGCCGCTGCCGATGCTCAAGCCTTAGCCGCTGCTCAAGCTGCTGCCGCCGAAAAAGCGAAATTTGCCGCAACGAACACCAATACAACCACAGACACCACAACTACAAAAAAGAATACTTGGCTTATTGTAGGTTTGTTGGTAGTGGGGGCTGCTGTTGCATTTTATTTCTGGAAAAGAAAAAACTCTAAATAAGGAAAACAATGAATCCTGAATCTAAAAGCCAAAGAGCTTTACTCATCCGAAAATATCGCGATCCCCGAATAAGGGCGATCGCAATATCTAATTTTAGCGGTTTTGCAGATATCCCTTTTGAGGAAAGAGGCGCTATTTATGATCAATCTCTTAATTTTCTCGAAAGTTATGACGGTCTTAATCCTGAGTCTGATATAGATCCTAATGCTATTAATATCGCTGGATCTATTTTGTCTGGCAATATGTCTGGTATCGATTCTAAAACCGTTATAGCCAATATCGCGAATGCGGGTTTACCCGGATCTGGTCCGATAGTGGAGGTTATTCTGTCTTTGCTTCCAAATCCCAAATTGCCAAAGGCTATGCAGGAGCTCCAAGCGAAGGCTTTTGCAGATTTGGAATCTCATTTAGGCGGTAAAATCTCAAAAGTCAATGGAGTCTTAACTTTTACGCCTACGAATAGTTCTTCAGGAGAAGTCCCCGATTTTATAATGAAAGACGGTTTTTTTATTGAAAATCGGTTCCCTTTAATTTTGGGAATGAAAGGCGTTTTAGTTGAAACTTTGCGTATTAAACTAGGCTTAAGCACTGGTAATTATACCGATTTTAAAGTAGGTGTTTTCGATAATGCTTTAAAATCTGCTTTGGCTGCAAAAGGATTACCCCCTGAGATACAAGTTGAGCTTGATTCTTTTGAATACGCTAAATTAATGGGTAACGATGCAAATGTTATTTATAACTTATTACCAGCATCTAACCCTTTAAAAACTACGTTGAAAAAAGGTATTGATGGCGTAGCGCTCCATTTTCCTACGCAAATTACGGCTACTGATAAATGGATAAGTACCGGAGCCAATACTGGAACACGTAGCGAAACAACCGGAACCACTAGCACAACAAACGCCACTACAGAACCGCCAAAAAGCAATAAAACTATTTGGATCGTTTTGGGAGTTGTGGCAATTGTAGTAGGTTTTATTATTTACGCAAAAACAAAAAAGCAATGATACCAATGACTATCGATCTAAACGAAGCCACAAAAGACATTAACAAGCAGGTAAAATTTGCAGTTATAACACTAGGCATAATTGTAGGTCTGGTTTTATTGTTCTTATTAGGCAGATGGATTTATAAGATCCTTACTAAAGATGAGACAGTAGATGATGCCGAAAAACAATTGAATAAAGAAAACCTAACACAAGCGCCCGATTGGTATTCGCAAAAAGCTGCTACCCTAATAGAAGCCGTTGACAATGGTCTCTGGGGTCTTAATACCGATGAGCAAACCATTTACAATACAATGCTTTGGATAAAGACTAAAGACGACTGGCGTCAGCTAGTTGTTGAATTTGGTACTCATAAAGATCGAAATTTGCCCGAATGGCTTATTTACGTGCTAGATAGTTATCAGGTTCAATATGTTAATAAACTTTTAGCGCCTGCAGGCGTATCAATCTAAAAAGCTATGAAAAAAGTATTTTACATTTCAATAGTAGTGTTTGCGCTGTTTATGATTATTCGCTACATTAAGAAAATCAAGGACGTTGCAAAGCTACAGATCGGAATAGCAGATTTTAAATTCGACAACCAATTAAGAACCCTCGCGGATGTTACTGCTTGGTTGTTGGATATTGCAAACTTGTCTATACCTATGACTTTTGACATTAGTATCAATAATTTCGGGCAGTCGAAATATACTATTAATAATCTATTTATTGCAGCCTATACAACCAACGGTATTAAGGTAGCCAGTCCGCTTAATCCTTTGCAAAGTCCTGTAATAGTTTTGCCATTAAGCGAAACCATTATACAGCTTAAATATAATCTCACAGTTCCCGGACTTGTAGCATTGGCAAAAGAAGCCGGACAAATGGGCGATACCCTTACCATCATAAGAACCATTTTAACCAATTGGTTTACGCGTGGCGTTATGGGCTTAACCCTTGTTTTGAAAGGATATGTTAATGCTGAAGGTGTAAAAATGTTAGATATTCCTGTTAACGAAACACAAGAAATTTAAGCCATGAAAGCAAAACCAAAAGCTAAATTAAAACGTCCGGTAAAACGCAAAAAACACGTTGCGCGATTGTTGATTGTTAAACACGGAAATTCTTTATCTAGCCAACTTCAAAAAATCACTGGTGATACTTGGAATCTTGTTGATTATGATTCTTTTGAAAAATCAGATGTTATACGACACAAAAAGTCTGATAAATGGTTTGTTGTATTAAGTCAAACATATTACGATAATTTAAATCGTGAAGCTTTAGCAGATTTATTTTCTTACTATCGATTTGCATACAATTTTCAATCAATTCGAATTAAATAACGAAACACAAGAAATTTAAGCTATGAAAAAAGCCAAATTCAAAGTAGGTCAAGTCTTTTTTAAAGATTCTTTTTCTTATGAACTAAAAATCATTAAAATTTTTAATGAAGGTACTAAGGAAAAACCAAGCTTTTTTTATTATGTAAAATCAAATGATTTTGGCGATGATACTTTAGGTGAAGGCGCTTTAATTGATGTGATTGATAGTACAAAAAAAGATATAGCGAAAGCGAAAGCAATGAAAGCAAAAAAAACAGCGCCCAAAAAACGCAAACCGGCAACGCCGGCACAAAAAGCAGCCTTAAAAAAAGGCAGATACGCTTTGTATTTGAAATTAAAAAAAGAGTTTGAATAAATTTATTAAATCTATTAATTATGGCAGTCAGAAAAAGTAAAACAAAATCAGTTTCTTCTCGCAGTGTTTTTGATGTATCTGCGGATGAGCAACTTCGAAATCAGCGAGTTTTCGAAGAGTATGAAAAAATATTAGGCGGTTTGGATGCTGATATTTATGCTACTGAATTAAAATTGAAAAATCTTAAAGCATTACGTTTCGATTTTCAAAAAAATGGTCGCTCACAATTGGCAAAAAAAATGAACTAAACTTTTTTGTTCTTAATAATACTAATTGTTTTTAGTTCCTTATTAAGGAACTAAAAAAGTTTTAATAACTATTTTTACCTTAACCATAGGTTTTTAACACGTTCTTTGAAATATTTGATTACGGTATATTCCTAAAATTTCGTATCTTTGCTTAAACTTTAAAACGTGAAGCAATGGCAAAACTTAGCTATAAACAGATTAAACAAAAAGTTGGCGAAGCATGGGCTTTAATTGCCAATCCCGAATATTCAGACAAAACGGGTAAATTACTTAAAGGTGAATTAGTTTTCTTCGATAAGGAAAAAAAGAAAGTACATCAAAAATCTTTAACATGTAATTTTAAACATATCACAGTAAGATATTTTGGTGAAATTGATAACAGTGTAATTTTTGTATTATGAATGAAATTTCTTTTGAAAAAAAAGCGAAAATCATTTTATTAGAAGTCTCAATAAAGAAAAATGATCGGATTGTCGATGGCGTGTTTCTATTAGATACCGGCTGTTCTACATCTGTAGTACAAACCGATTTTTTAGAACGTTGTAACTATACAAAGCGCGATTTTCTCGAAAAAGCATCTTTTACAACCGGAAGTAATATTGAATCGGGTAAAATGGTAAATATTCAAACTATTTCTGCTCTTGGTTTAATCCGAAGAAATTTTAAAGTTATTTGTTTTGATTTACCTGCCAATTTTAATTTTGACGGTTTGTTAGGTGTTGATTTTCTCAAGCATAAAGATTTATTTATAAGTTTTCGTAAAGGCATAATTAAACTTAGTTAGCTTTTAAAGTTTATTCTTAGTCCCGTAATCAAGTATTTTTGATTACGGGATTTTTTAATTTTATATACTTAACCAATTATTTATCATGGCTAAGAAAGTGCAAAACAAGAAAAAAGCCACGCTAGCAGCATACGAAGAGGCAAACGGATTAATCAAAATAAAAAGCCGTTTCAAAAACAAGTTTACCGGGTCCTTAAACTTTGCAATTAAAGACATCACTTTAAAGCCCGAAATATTTCAAGGCAGACCTGTTCCGTTTGCGTCCGAAACCGTAGATAAGATTCTGCGCGAGGGTTACGACAAAAGCCAAGACCCGATAATCCTATACAAAAAAGGAAACGAAAACATTGTAATATCCGGACATAGCCGCTTCGAAGCCGCAAAACGTTTGTACGACAAAAAAGATAAATCCATAGGTAAAACAATACCTGTTAAATTTTTTCAAGGCGAGTTTGAAAATGCTATAGACTACGCTTTAATAGAATCAAACCGAAGCAGCAAAACCGAAGGCATAGAATCAGACATCAAAGCCTATTTACGAGCAAGTACACGCGGCTACGGTCGGGAATTTTTAAAGTCGATTTTTAAAACAGATTCTTATATCAATGTTTTAAAACTATTGTCGTTTTTAAATCCCGATGGTCGATTTATCGAAGTTTTGAGTAAAGGAGACAACACCGATGCCAAAAGTTATCCTTATTTGCTTCGCAATGCAAGCTGGGTAGGTTTGTTGCGTCAATTGTATAAAGAGCTAACCAACGAACACGAAAGCGAAATTTTCCGCTTTTTTTACACCAGCGATAAATCCGGTTTAAAAGTTCAGAAAAAAAGTTTTTTCGAGCGAATCAAGAAAAAAGTAGAAAGCCCCTATTTCGACCCTAAAAAACCGCTTCGCTTAGGAGCCGAAAAAGAATTTGACTTAATCAAGGAGCGCGATCCGGGTTACCTCAAATATAAGCAAATTAAAGCCGCAATCAGCGAATTTGCCACAGTTCGCCTCAAACGCGAAGAAACGCTGGCGCGTGCTATTATTGCCAATGAAAAAACCATAGAAACCAAAATTCGAAAGGAGCTTACAGACATAAGCGAGGCAATTATTAATAAATCTATCGACTTGGCTAAACTAGGCGCTAATCTTCGCAAAGAAGATACACGCTTACAAACAGCAGGTTTATTTTAAAAAACAACAAAAATGCAGCTTACTAAAAACGAAATACAAACCAGCTTTTTATTAGCACTAAGTATTGTACTTGGTGTATTTTTAATTATAAAAATTCGCAAAGCTTTTCTTTTATCCGGTTTGGATGATAGGAGCCGTAAAGCAGTTTTGAGCCTTGATCCAAAGATTCAAGATCAGGCAATTCGTTTTTATTACAGTGCCAAACGAAAAAACATGCCGTTTACAATTGTTTCGGGCTATCGTACATTTGCGCAACAAGCGAGCTTATACGCACAAGGCAGAACCATGCCCGGAACCATTGTAACCAACGCGCCCGCAGGCTACAGTTGGCACAACTACGGACGCGCATTTGATATTTACCCCAAGAATGTAGCCAACTGGAATGCGCTGGGCAAACTAGGCGTTTCGTATGGCTTAGAGTGGGGCGGCAATTGGACATCTTTTATCGATAAACCACACTTTCAAAATAGGTTTGGTTTAACCATAAAAGAAGCTTTAAATAAGAAAGTTGATGAAAACGGCTTTATCCAATAAACAAATAAACGACTAAACACATAAACAACTAAACCAATGCGATACGATTCAGATAGCACAGCCATTTTACGCCGATCTAATTGGTGTACCACCGTAAGAAATTCTGTAGAATACGAATATTTTACAGGTGTAGAGGCTAACAACCCATCGGGTAACATGGACAATATAAAGCGCGAAATTTATAGAAATGGTTTTGATGAAATAGTTTTTATAATCAATTACATTTTTGATATCCAAGACCGAATAATCGGCGAATACTCAACCTTAACCTAATGAATCATGTCTATCAAAAATATAAAAAATCCTTTATTACGAAATCGTATTCAAAAGCTCAATGAAATAGATCAGAGTATAATTGATAATTCGCATACACACAGTAATAAAAACACCCTCGATAATGTTACTCAAACCATTATCGACAATTCGCACATTCAGAATACCGATTATAAAATAGAATCGGCAATCTATAACGCTTCTGTAATTGATAATACGGTTATTGTAGGATCCAAAAGTGATTATTATCATGCTTTTACCATAGTTGCCGATAACACTTACACCCTCGATAAAGTTGCTATTAATGTAGATGTTTTGAGCTTGTTATTCGCTGATATTGTGTTAGATATTATTGAAAATCCAAGCGAACTTCAACAGCTTGCAGATTATTATAACGATAGTTTAATTGCTAACCCTTACTATCGAAAACAAAACATTGCTATAACTCCCGGTCTTAATGAAATTGAACTGAATACGCAACTTGTATCCGGCAATACCTATACATTTGTTTTGTATAGCGAAGCCAATAAATTTTCTTCAAAAAGCCTGATTCAATTAGTTATCAGTAACAACTCCGGCAGCATCGCTTATCGGGCAGCCCTAAACGTTGGTAATAGAAAACTAGTCTTAACCTCTAATCTTGCCGATAATAATATTTTCTTTTCCGCAACTGGAACAATCGTAAAATCTAAAGTAGAATGTAAAAATGGCGAGGTTGAATTTAGCGGAGATTTGATAATAAATGGCGATATTAAACAAAATGGAGCTATTTACGAAACCCATGCCGAGCAAATTTACACCGAAAAAGATACGATAATCATGCGTGAAGGGGCTATCTCGGCACTTGGCTCGAATGAAAAATCAGGCTTTAAAATCCTCAAATATAACAATATCGACAATTCTATATTTGGCGTTGGGAATGATGGATACGCTCGCGTGGGCGACGAAGGTGGTACTTTACAACGGCTTGCCACCATTGAAGAAAATCCTGCAGATACCAAATTTGTGTATTATGACGCACCCACAAAGAGTTTGAAGACAGGCGATGTGCCCGGAGGAAAAACACTCATTGTTGATTATACGTTGACCACATCAGAGTCATCGCTTTCGTTCAGTAATCTTAATATCCCCATTGGTTCAAATATATTTATTTCCTATTTTTTGAACACGGTTAATTCCAGTAACCAAAACCAAGCTGACGCTGTAATTATGAAAATAAACAATGATTCTGGAAATAATTACAGAAGCGATAATTATCCACCTTCAACCGGTTTCACTCCAGCGACGGCACGCTCATTTGGATATATCACTGGTATTGTTGATGTATTCGTGAAATTGGTATCTTCAGTACAAACTCAAAGAGTTGATAATTCATATTATAGTTCTTTCAAAAACTTACTGTATACTGGTAGTTATTCGGATATTGATGTTATTAGCTTTCAGCCTTTTAATGGCACTAATAAAATTCAATATGGTGGCTCTGTTAAGATCTATATTTCATAATTCAAAAGCCCCGACTACCTCGTAATCGGGGCTTTTACAGCTAGAAACTCTAAGGCACTTTAATTTATGTGATTGTCGAATTATAATATTAATTTCATAACTTTAAAAATGACTTACTTCTATATCCA
>JFJP01037694.1_pt1 | contig 24045 bp, 18 predicted proteins | sample 431651 | NCBI WGS metagenome assembly JFJP01 (sample SAMN02602958, study PRJNA72255) | Microbial mat metagenome, whole genome shotgun sequencing project. | biome: fresh water; feature: sink hole; material: water; isolation source: purple microbial (photo- and chemosynthetic) mats found in...
GGTGGCTTTGCAGGCGAATTTAGTCATATTCAACTTTTAGAAGACGGTCCGCTTTGCACCTGCGGCAAGCTGGGTTGCCTCGAAACCGTAGGCTCGGCAACCGCTTTGGCGCGATTGGCAAAAGAAGGCATAGCCGCAGGCAAAATATCGCACCTCAAATACATGGTAAACGAAGACCTTGATAAACTGGAGGCAAAAATTATTATCAAAGCCGCCAACCAAGGCGACCAATACGCCATTCATATCCTATCGAAAGTAGGGCAACAACTGGGTAAAGGCATTGCTACTCTCATTCAGTTGTTCAATCCAGAACTGATAATTTTGGGCGGAAGGCTCTCACAGGCAGGGCAATACATCATTGCTCCCATTCAGCAGTCGCTCAACAAATACTGCATTCCGCGCATCAGAGAAGATGCCGAAATTCAGATTTCTGAACTCGGTCAAAATGCTGCCGTAATGGGGGCAGTAGCGTTGGTTATGGAAAATATTTTCAATTCCGATGTAAATGTGTTTGCTGAAGGAGGAATGGGCTGAGAATAAAACGAATAACAAAGAGAATAATAAAATGATTAAAAAATTTTTACAAGAAATAGCCGACATTCAGACACATGACGACCAAAGGGAAGAAAGTTTTTATCCAGCGGTTGCTTCTTTAATGACTGAATTTGCAAATTCTATCAATAAGAAAAAAGTTAGCGTTACGATATTGCCAAAAAAAACCGAAGCAGGAAACCCAGATTTCAGAGTTTGGGATGGAGATAATAAAGTTGTTGGATACATTGAAGCCAAAATTCCAAACACAGATTTAAACAGGATTGAAGTATCGGAACAATTAAAACGCTATTTAGAAACTTTCCCGAATGTGATTTTAACCGATTTCTACGAATTTCGTTTATACAGAAACGGTGAACTTATTGAAAAGGTTTCTATTGGCAGACCATTTATTGCAAAAAAACTAAAAACTGTTCCACCTGTTGAACATCAAACGGAATTTGAAAAATTATTAGAAAAATTCTTCGATTTTTCGTTACCCAAAATATTTACAGCAGAAAGTTTGGCTCTTGAATTGGCAAAACGAACACGGTTTTTACGTGACGAAATTGTAAGCGTTGAACTACAAAATGATGACAAGAAAAATTATATACGTGGTTTTTACAACGCATTTCGCAACTATTTGATAGCTGGTTTACACGAAACCGAATTTGCCGATTTGTATTCGCAAACCATTGCTTATGGTATGTTTGCAGCAAAAACACGGGCAAAACAAGACGAACCGTTTAACCGAAGAAATGCTGTTGATAATATTCCGACCACAATCGGAATTTTAAGAGATGTTTTCGAGTTTATTTCGTTGGGTAAACTTCCGCAACAAATGGAAGTGATTATTGACGATATTGCTGAAGTTTTGAGCGTTTCGGACGCAACCAAACTTTTAAACGATTTTTACAAACAAGGCAAAGGGAGCGACCCTATTATTCATTTCTACGAAACTTTTCTAAATAAATATGACCCTTCGACAAGAGAAAAGCGTGGAGTTTACTATACTCCCGAATCGGTTGTTCAATACATTGTAAACTCTGTTGATGAAATATTAATCAAGGATTTTAAGAAAACAGGGTTTGCCGACACAAGCATAAAAGTGCTTGACCCCGCAGCAGGTACACTCACTTTTTTAGCCGAAGCTACAAAAAAAGCAATCAGCACATTTGTAGAATATTTTGGCAACGGCGACAAAAACGGTTTTATTAAACGGCACATTCTCAAAAACTTTTATGGTTTCGAGCTTATGATGTCGCCTTATGCCATTGCTCACCTAAAAATGTCGTATTTGCTTCAAGAAGAAGGATATATATTTGAAAATGACGACCGTTTTCAATTGTATTTAACCAATACACTCGATGCAAAAAATATTGATATGCCCCAGTTGCCCGGACTTTCTTCTCTTGCTGAAGAAGCCGAAGAAGCAAACAAAATAAGAAAAGATACCCCAATTTTGGCTATTATTGGAAATCCTCCCTATTCAATTGCATCTTACAACAAATCGGATTTTGAAACCGAGCTAATGAAACTTTACAAAGAAGATGTAAAAGACGAACGGAATATTCAAATACTTTCTGACGATTACATAAAATTCATTCGTTATTGTCATTGGAAAATTGAAAAAGCGGGAAGCGGTGTAATCGGATTGATTACAAAAAATACATATTTGAATATTGCTGCAGCCAAAGGCTTGCGCAAACAATTGCTTTTATCCTTCGATAAAATTTATATTCTTAACCTTCACGGCAAACTTTACGAAAAAGCACCAGACGGAGGAAAAGACCAAAATGTATTTGATATTCGGGTTGGAACAGCAATTATGTTTTTGATTAAAACTAAAAACAAAAAGAAAACAAGCTATGCAAAACTTTATTATAAAGATTTATACGGCGACAGAGATTTTAAATACGATTATTTAACTCAAAATAATTTGTTTACATCTTTTACCAAAGAAGATGAAATCGAAATAAACGAGAAACAATTCTTCTTCGAGAAAAAGAATTTTTCTAATCCTGAGTTGTACTCTTCATTTTGGGCTGTGGACAAAATTTTTGGTGTAAAAAATAGTGGTGTGAAAACCCATAGAGACCATTTCATTATTGCCGATAAGAAGATTGAATTAGAAAACAGGATGAAGAATTTTATTCAATTTTCACCTGAACGGATAGAGCAAACCTATAAATTAGAAAATTCCTCCAGTTTTAATATTGAAAAAATAAAACTCAATTTCAAAGAATTTGAAGTAAATAAGATAGTTGAATATTTACACAAACCTTTCAATAAAAAACATATTTATTATGATAGCCGGTTTATTGACAGAGATAGAAAAGCGTTAATGCAATATTTTTTTCATAAAGTAAATATTTCGATAATAGTTAACAAACGTAGTAATCTAAAAGAATATAATACGGTATTTATTTCCGAAAATATTACAGATATAAATGTTTTTGGGTTTCAGTCTTACATCTTTCCACTTTGGATATTCAAGCAAAACGGAGATGCTTTTAATGGAAAACATAAAATTTCAAACATAAATCCAAAACTCGAAGAACTTTTACAAACTACATATCTCAAAAATGATATTACAGAGGAAATATTTTATTACATTTATGCCATTTTATATTCAAATATTTACCGTACAAGTTTTCAGGAACAATTACAAATTGATTATCCAAAAATACCGTTTACCAAAAACACGCAAATTTTTGAAACCCTTGCTGGCTTAGGTCGCCAACTTGCCGATTTACATTTGCTAAAATCAGCAAGAATAAACAAACCGCAAGTAAAATTTCAGGGAAAGGGCAACGGTAATGTTGATAAACCAAAATACAACGAACAACAACAGATAATTTCAATAAACGAATCACAATACTTTGATAATATAAGCAGAGAACTTTGGGAATTTGAGATTGGAAAAAACAGAGTTATTCAACAATGGATTAAACGCAAAGAAAAGGTTGAATTTGAAGATGCCGTAGAATTTGGCAGAATAGCAACAGCGATTTACGAAACATTCAAACTTCAAGCTGAGATTGACACAATTTATCCAGAAATATTAAACGAATTAATTGAAATTCAATAAATTATAGTTCACAAATATTCACATTAAAATCGAAAAAAAAAGATGGTTATAACAAACTTTGTCTTATTACAAGCAGAAGCCTTAGCTGCTTCGCCTCTCATTGTTGTTTTGGGGGGTATCATTGCCCTCATTGTTTTACTGTATTTTGTGCCGCTTGGCTTGTGGTTCTCAGCTTTGGTGTCGGGTGTACACATGTCGTTGCTGCAACTTATTTTGATGCGCTGGCGCAAAGTTCCACCATCGGTTATTGTTCGTGCCCTGATTGAAGGTACAAAAGCCGGTTTAACACTCAACCGAAACGAACTTGAAGCCCACTACCTCGCCGGAGGGCACGTTGCACAGGTGGTTCACGCCTTGGTGTCGGCAGAGAAGGCAAACATAGAGCTTACGTTCAAAATGGCAACTGCCATTGACCTTGCTGGTAGAGATGTGTTTGAAGCCGTTCAAATGTCTGTAAATCCGCGAGTTATAAACACTCCGCCGGTAACAGCCGTAGCCAAAGACGGTATTCAGCTCATTGCCAAAGCCCGTGTAACAGTTCGCGCCAGTATTAAGCAATTGGTGGGGGGAGCAGGAGAAGAAACCATTCTTGCCCGTGTGGGCGAAGGTATTGTTTCGTCGATTGGTTCGCAGATTTCGCACAAAGAAGTACTCGAAAATCCCGATTCAATTTCGCGCGTGGTTTTATCCAAAGGCTTAGATGCTGGAACAGCATTCGAAATTCTTTCGATTGATATAGCTGATATTGATATTGGAAAAAACATTGGTGCAGTACTGCAAATGGATCAGGCAAATGCTGATAAGAACATTGCACAAGCCCGTGCCGAAGAGCGCCGTGCTATGGCAGTTGCCCGCGAACAGGAAATGAAAGCCTTGGCTCAAGAAATGCGTGCAAAAGTAATTGAAGCCGAAGCCGATGTTCCCAAAGCCATTGCCGAAGCATTCCGTAGTGGAAATCTGGGAATTATGGATTATTACAAGTTTCGCAATATTGAGGCAGATACCAATATGCGCAACAGCATTGCAAAACCCAATGACCCATCGAACAAATCTACGGATAAATAATTTCGATTTGTAATTCAGACTTAGGCGGCAATTAGTAAGCTATTTGCCGCCTTCTTATAAAAAACCAATCCTTATAAAACCAATTTCTAACCAACTATCACCCTAAAAAAAGAAACAACATGAAAATTTATTTTGATAACACAGCCAGTACGCCCCTTTCGCCCGAAGTGATGGAGGCTATGATAGATGCCATGCAGAACAACTTTGGCAATCCATCGTCTATTCACCATTACGGACGATTGGCAAAAGTAACCATCGAAAATGCCCGAAAAAAAATTGCTTCGTATCTGAATGTTTCACCTTCCGAAATTTTCTTTACATCGGGAGGCACAGAAGCAAATAATACAGCCATTAGAGGCGCAATTACCGATTTGGGCATTAAACACGCCATTACATCGCCCACAGAACATCCCGCAGTACTCAACACCTTGCAATGGTATCAGAAATGGGGAAAAATAAAACTCAGCATGGTAGAACTCGACAACAACGGGCGTGTAAACATTCAACACCTCAAACACTTACTCGAAATTAGTCCAGAATCGTTTGTGTCGCTTATGCACGCCAACAACGAGGTGGCTACCCTCTTATCAATAAAAGAAGTGAGCAACCTTTGCCAGCAATACGATGCCGTTTTTCATTCGGATATGGTGCAAACCATGGGGCACTATAAGATTGATTTACACACCATTGATGTAGATTTTGCATCATGTTCGGCGCATAAATTTCACGGACCTAAAGGCTGCGGATTTTTGTATATCAATAGCAGTAGAATTAAAATAAACCCTCTGATTATTGGAGGCGGACAAGAGCGAAACATGAGAGGTGGCACCGAAAACATTGTGGGAATTGTTGGGCTGGCGAAAGCATTCGAACTTGCCAACGAAAACCTTGATAATGATAAAACTACGATTGAAAATCTGAAAGCCTACATGGTGGAGCAAATAGAAAAATACATTCCTAAAGCCGAATTTTTGGGCGAAAGTCGCAACAAAGGGCTGTACACCGTACTCAATGTACTATTTCCGCCCATTCCCTCTGCCGAAATGCTGATAATGAACCTCGACATTGAAGGCATATCTGCCTCAAGCGGAAGTGCTTGTGCTTCGGGCACCAACCATCGTTCGCACGTGCTCGATGCTCTGCGGATAGAAGAAAATCGCCCTGCCGTAAGGTTTTCGTTTAGTAAATACAATACCAACGAAGAAATTGATTATTGCATGGCAGTGTTGCGCAAATATTTCAACTAAGCAAAATTCAAAAAAAAATGAATCAAAAAAAAATAAGAATCGAAGCCTGTACCAATTCCGTAGCCTCATCTATTGCTGCTCAAGAAGGTGGAGCCTATCGCATTGAATTGTGCGACAATCTGTATGAAGGTGGCACAACACCCAGTGTCGCCACCATTGAACTGTGCCGCAAATATCTGCATATAAAAATCAATGTAATGATTCGACCCCGCGGTAGCGATTTTGTGTATTCCGACATTGAATTTGAAACCATGCAGCGCGACATACTTTACGCCAAAACGCTTGGTACCAACGGAGTTGTGTTCGGCATACTTTGCCCAAACGGAACTATAGACATTGAACGCACCGCTCAGTTGATTCAACTTGCACGCCCCATGACCGTAACCTTTCACCGAGCATTCGACATGGTAAAAGACCCTTATACTGCACTCAATCAATTGATTGACTTGGGTGTAGATTGCATACTTACATCGGGCTGGAAAAATAAAGCAATGGAGGGTATTGAAAATCTGAAAGAACTGGTGAGCCGTGCCAATAACAGAATTTCCATCATGGTGGGCAGCGGAGTTACAGCCGACAATATTACACAACTGATACAAACCACTCAAGCCACTGAATATCATTTATCTGGCTCAAATTGGGTAGAGAGCAAAATGCAGTACCGCAACGAAGGTATTTTTATGGGAGGATTAAAAGAAATTCCCGAATTTCGCTATAAACTAACCGATGCACAACGAATTAGGCAAGTAGTAGAAATTTGTGAGGCAATAAACGGAGATAACACGTAAATTTTCAAAAAGACTATTTTATTTCAATTTTGATAATCAACGCTGTGGACAAAAATGATATTTTGACTTAAAGTAAAATCGGTTATTTACTTACCAACACAATATACCAAATGGAAAAAGAAAGTAAACCTTACGACAAAATTATCCGAGAAAATCTGAAGGAATTTGTTGATGGATTTATCACCAATATATTAGGTATCAAATATATATCAATAGAAGACAGAACCGAAAAGATAGCACGAACACTGGAGCGGGAACCCGATTTTGTGTTTATTGTTAGACCAACAAACGGGGAAGATTATGTACTGCATCTCGAATTTCAATCTACCGATGAACCCGATATGCACTACCGGATGTTTGAATATTGTGCTTTGTTGTACAGGATTCATAAATTACCTGTAAAGCAATATGTGATTTATATCGGTAATGAAGTGGTTACACAGATGAAAACATCTGCCCAATTGATAGATTTTGAGTTTCGATATAATTTAATTTCGTTTTACAACGTTTCGTATAAAGAAATGCTCAATTCCGAAATAGCGGAACAAGTGATTTTGTCGGTTATTTGCAATTACGAAAACGCTGATGCTCACGAAATTGTACGAAAAATTATATTACGACTACTTCAACTGAGCGATGGACTAAAGTTACAAAAATATTTGCGGCAATTACGAACATTGGCACAACTAAGAAATCAACAAGATGTAGTAAAAAAGGAGGAACAAAATATGATAGCAACAATGTTTGATGTAAAGAAAGACCCTTATTATATTGAGGGAGTTGAAAAAGGTATCGAAAAAGGTATCGAAAAAGGTGAAATGAAGAAAAGTTACGAATTTGCAATGCGTTTGATTGAAAATAAATACGAAGATACACAAATTTTCAATCTCACAAATCTTGATATTCAGCGTATTAAAGAATTGCGACAAAAGTACACCGAATTAGGGCTTAATGCTTACCAGTGGATTGAAGAGCAGTTTTTGAAGTAAGTTTTTATTTACCCCAACAGATTTTCGGAAATCCGTTGGGAGCAAAAGAATTAAATGCCCAGCGAATTAGACAAGTGGTAGAAATTTGTGAAGCGATAAATCTATAACTTTTGCTTATTTTTTTCTATTTATGGCATAGTTCACCATTTCAATCATAGATGTACGTGCATCACTTTCAGAAAATTGACTCACAATTTCAAACGCTTTGCTGTGATACTCTTCCATTTTTTTTCGAGTGTATTCCAAGCCTCCGTTCGCTTTCACAAAGTCAACAATTTCGCTTACATTTTTGGTGTTTTTGTTGTTTTTGCTTATCAGTTTCATTATGTGGCGGCGGTCTTTGTCTGAGGCATTGTTGAGCACGTAAATAAGAGGCAGAGTCATTTTTTTTTCTTTGATGTCGTTTCCGGTTGGTTTGCCAATGATGCCCGAAGGCTGATAATCAAAAAGGTCGTCTTTAATTTGAAAGGCAATTCCCAGATATTTACCAAACTGTTTCATTTTCTCCACCACTTCATCGCTTGCTCCGCTCGACTTTGCTCCACTGGCAGTACAAGCGGCAATGAGAGTTGCTGTTTTTTTTGTAATAATCTGAAAATAAACATCTTGTGTAATATCCAATTTGCGAGCCTTTTCTATCTGAAGCAATTCTCCTTCACTCATTTCGCGCACTGCTTCCGACACAATTCGCAACAAATCAAATTCGTTGTGTTCTACTGCAAGCAACAAGCCTTTGGCAAGAAAATAATCGCCAATAAGTACCGCAATTTTGTTTTTCCAAAGGGCATTTATGGAGAAAAAACCGCGTCGTTGGTGCGATTCGTCCACCACGTCATCGTGAATGAGTGTGGCAGTGTGCATCAGTTCAATAAAAGAGGCGGCGTTGTAGGTCGATTCTGTAATTACGCCCGTAAGTTTTGCCGATAAAAATACCAGCATTGGGCGCATTTGTTTTCCTTTAGTTTTGAGAATATATCGTGTGATAATATCTAAAAGTGGCGTTTTACTTTTCATAAACGACTGAAAGTAAGGCTCAAACTTTTTCATTTCATCACTTATGGGCGCTTTAATAATATCGGTTGCAGACATTCGGCACAGGATTATTGATTTGAATTTTGAAATTAATCAAATGCAAATCTATAATTATTTTATTCAAAATGAAGCGAAACGACAAACATATTGGAAGTGAGTTTATCTATTGTGCTGGTAAATTCGGTACCATCATTTGCCAATACATTAAGCACTCCGAATGAATACTTAAACTCAGTTGAAAATTTGAAATAAGGCAGGTAGTAATCTACCCCAAATCCCACTTCGTAATACACATCAAAAGGATTGAGTTTGAGTTTTTTTGTCAATTCCTCTGGCTTGAGTTCTTTGCGTGCTGCAAGGTCGAGTTTCGGATTTATTCCGGCAATAACATACGGGCGATAGTTGTCTTGTCGTACTGCCTTGTATTTTAGCATCATAGGCATTTCGATAAAAATAGATTCTACCGAAAGTGTTTGCTTTTTTAGTGCAGTAACTCCCGGAAGTGTGTCTTTTATCATGTACTCAATAGAACGCTCGCCGAAGGTTAAATCAATCAAACAACGGGCATCGAAATATTCGCCCAATCTGAAATTTGAAATCGGACCGAGATGAAACCCCATGCCCGAAACACTTTCAATCGAAAAAATATGATTCGATGAATTGAGCAACTCTGAGCGGTGTAGATTGAAATTGAGCGTATTTACACCAATGCTAAAACCAAAATGTATCGGTTTTCTGTCGTAGTTGGGATTGTTTTTTACTACTTTGCTTCTTTGTGCAATCGCGGAGATTGAGAAGGCAAGAAAAATGATTATTATGAGTCGTTTCATGTTTTTGTAAAACTTTTACTTAAATATTCGTAAAATAGTTGTATCAGTTATCAAAATTAATAACTGTATTCAATTCGTGTATGTTGCATTTAGTTAAATGTAAAAGTTTTCTATACCTTATTGTTTTACGTTTTTATTGATTTTTAGGGCAAAAAAAATGCCAAGTGTTTTATATCGTTATTCAATTGCGTTCGTTATATTTGCAATTCGAAAACCCATTATTTCTTCTTCAACTAAAAAAATGGCATCGTGAAAAATACAATTGATTTACAAGAATTTCAGCAATTTGATAATCTCGAATTTATCGCCCGACAGGTGGTGGAGGGCTTTATTACGGGCTTGCACAAAAGTCCGTTTCATGGCTTTTCGGTTGAATTTGCCGAACACAGACTGTACAACAAAGGCGAGTCGACAAAGCATATTGACTGGAAACTCTACGCCCGTACCGACAAACTATTTGTGAAACGCTATGAGGAGGAAACCAACCTTCGCACATCAATTCTTATTGATACTTCGTCGTCTATGCTTTTTCCGTACAAAGAAAAAAATCTGAAAAGTAAACTTTCGTTTTCTATTGTTTGTGCGGCAGCACTTATCTATTTGCTTCGCAAACAGCGCGATGCAGTGGGTGTAACCTTCTTCTCAGAGGAAATTGAACTCAAAACGCAAGTAAAAGTTTCTTCTGTTCATGCAAAAATGCTTTATGCCGAACTCGAAAAACGATTAGACCCAGCCTTTACGGGATTGAACAAAAAAACCAACAGCGCGCGTTTGCTTCAGTTGCTTGCCGAAAGCATTCATACCCGCTCGCTGGTAATTATTTTTAGCGACATGATGGACAGCCAAAGCAATGAAGAACTTTTTTCAGCATTGCGGCATTTGCGCTACAACAAACACGAGGTGGTGCTTTTTCATGTTACCGACAAAAAACTCGAAACCGAATTTGAATTTCAAAACCGCCCTTATAAGTTTGTTGACCTCGAAACGGGAGAAGAAATAAAACTCAATCCCAATGAATTTAGGGAGGATTACAAAACGGCAATAAAGCAATTTTACAGTCAAGTAAAACTCAAATGTGGACAGTACAACATAGACTTGGTGGAGGTGGACGTAAACCGAGATTTTAGCGAAGTGTTGTTGCCCTACCTTATCAAACGCAGCAAATTGCATTAAACTTTTGCAAAAAATTTCAAAAGGTTGTTTTGATGTATTTCTAAATTTTATATTTTTGCTCATTGGAAAAAATGGGTTAAACTAAAACGATATTCAATATGGAAGAGGAACTTCAGTTTTGTATAGATGAAACTACAGAACAAATGGACGGTGCTTTAAAACACCTCGAAAAAGAATTATTGCACATCAGAGCAGGAAAAGCAACCGCCTCAATGCTCGAAGGTGTGGTGGTAGAATGCTACGGCTCGCAATCGCCATTAACACAGTTATCGAATGTGGGTACTTCCGATGCCCGCACCATTGTTATTCAACCATGGGATAAGAATCTGATAGCGAGCATTGAACGCGCAATTCTGAAAGCAAATTTGGGTTTCAACCCCGAAAACAATGGCGAAGTAATCAGAATTAATGTACCTGTGCTTACCGAAGAAAGGCGCAAAAGTTTGGTAAAACAAGTGAAAGCCGAAGGCGAAACCACCAAAGTAAGCATTCGCACCAGTAGAAAAGATGCCAACGAAGAAATTAAAAAGTTGAAAAAAGCAGGGCTTGCCGAAGATTCTGCCAAAAGAGGAGAAGATGAAATTCAGGAAATTACCAACAAGTTTACCAAAAAGGCTGAAGAATTGGTAGATAAAAAAGAAAAAGAAATTATGACTGTTTAGAAAATGGCACCAAAGTACGAAGTGTCATTGCGGATAGATATTTGAAGAACTTAGTTGCGAAACATAGTGTTTCGCAACTTTTTTTATAACTAATCAGAATTAAATTTCATATTCCATGGACGAAAATCAATCTAAACAAAAAAAATCGGCACTCGAACGCTATGCCTACAAGGTTTTCTACCGCATACCGGAGGCAAGTGTCAATGTTTCAGACGAATTTCAAACCCTCAGCGATACCGAACGCCAGAAAATAAACAATGTAACACTTATTACACTCAGTTTGGCTGCCCTGTGGGGAGCATTGAGTGTGCTATTGCTATATATTCCGCAGTATATATTTCCTACTTTTTTTAGTTATTCGGTTATCATTCCCATTCCGTTTTTCAATACTTCCTTCGAATTGGCTTGGATAAGCACCACTTACGGTATTTTGTTGGTCGTTTTTGAAATGTATCTGCTTGCCTTGCTCAATTTGTATGCTGTACGCCAAATTGCCATCAGTTGCGGCTTTCCAGCTTTTGTTGACCCCAACTACGAAAAACACATAGACGCACTTATAGCCGCCGGACTTGAGCAACCCAATACCAACCTAAAAACGTATGGCATAGACCCTTACTACGGCATTCCCAAAATTAGAGTGTATGCACTTGTGGCGTATGCCAAACTAAAGGCAGCCATATCCAACGTATTGTTTCGTATGCTGGTAAAACGGCTACTTGGTCGCTATGCTTTGCGGGTGGTGCTCGATATGTCGGGGATTCCGGTGTACGCTTTTTGGAATGCATTGGCTTCGTATTCTATCATCAAAGAAGCCAAAAACCGCATTATGGGTCCAAGCCTTATCAACCAATTGCGAAAACAGCAAAAAAATAAATATCCGGCAAACGACATTCCCAAAGAACTTATGTTTCAGGCTATTCAGTTTATTGCCATTGCAAAAATGGCATATCATCACAATATTTATTTGCTTGCCTCCACCATTTTCAACGAATTTGAAGTATCGGATAAATACACCTCCCAAACAGCCCAACAATTTATAATAAACATGAAAACTGCCGATAGTAAGTACAAGGAAGGACTTATGCAATTGGTGCTGTTTGGGTTAATGATAGACGGAGAACTTTCTATACGCGAAAAATTATTTATCCGTCAGTTCAATAAAGAAGGTATTTTGAGCGTAAAATCTTCGACAATAGATGAATGGACAGCAGGATTGAATCGCGGCAAAGGATTGGAAAACTTTTTCAAGTCGAAATTAACCTAACCAATTCGCGAAAAAAAACAAAAAACGCAAAGTTGCACACTTGCAACTTTGCGTTTACACACACCGAAAATACACTTATACTTAGTATTCAGGCTCATCGGCTGGTTCGTAAGCCTCCTCTTCGTACTCCTCTGTTTCGTACGAATCGTTGTTTTGATGAAAGTACCCCACCACAATTCGGGTAAGACGCTTCAATGCCTTCACATCAAACGTTTTCAAGCCATTTTCTTTTGCCAGTTTCAGAAGCTCGTTCCAATCTTTTTCAGTTTCAATTTGCTTAATCTCCTTCCTCAGTCGCGACATTTTCGATTCGCCTTCCACATCTATATACATCGCCACCATTTCGGCAAAGTCTTCGTCTCTGTTTTTGCCAAAATTCAATGAATACATCGAAAGAAATTGGTCGAGCAGTTCAAAATTATTTTCTGTGTTCATAGGTATAATTTCAAATAAATTACTGAATTTTAATATATTAAACATATCAAAAGTGTGTGAAATATATGAAAAAAAATTCGATATTCGTATCACTTTTTTGTAAAACTTACTCAAAAAAGCAAATCGCAATTTTTGATAGCAATATTCATCCTTCTGATAAAATCTGAAATATTATTGAAATCTCTTGAAATCTATTGACTAAAAATATGATTTTCTCAAATTTCTGATATATTTTTGCTACTTTGAAGTATTAAGAGTGCACAACACCCAAGGCAACGAAGCAATAAAACTACCCTATGGAATTTAAAGGCAAATATCGTCGCTTGTTCGATGAAATCTCTGGCAGGTTGTATCAGTTGAGTAAAAAACACAACTTAAGCGATGAGATTGCCGAATTGCATACTATTTTGGGCGAAATAGATAAATATCAATCGCAAATTGAAAAAGAAAATGCCTTAGTGTACGATATTTTATCTAAAACCGATAAATCTATCATCGAATCGCAAGAACACCGCTGGAGTTCCATTTTTTCGGCTATAAAAGATGTCATTCTTTTGCTCGATAATTCGGGCTTCTACCTAAAAATTTTACCTACCCGTCCGCGAAACATTTACAAACCCGTTACCGAAATGCTTGGCAAATCGGTGTTCGAAATTCTCCCCGTTGATATAGCCGAAAAATTTATGGCTGCCATAAAAAAAAGCCTTACCTACCTATCTACCGAAACAATTACTTACACCCTATGGATTGAAGGTCAGGAGTTTTGGTTCGAAGGAAAAATTTCGCCCGTAAGCGAGGATATTGTAGTGTTTGTAGGTCGCGACATTACCGAACACGTACTGAGCAAGCAAAAGATTGAAAATCAGAACAATGAAATAAAAACACAATACGAAAATCTGGAAAAAATAAATCATTTTTTAGGCATAAGCGAAGAAAAAAATCGTGTTTTGATTCAACTTATCCCCGATATGATTTTTTTGCAAAACCGCGAAGGAGTGTACAAAAAAGCCCACTTCCCAACGCCCAACAGGGCAGTACGCCACCCAAACGATTTTGAAGGAAAGAATATGAACGATATTTTGCCCAAAGAACTTTGCCGCGATTTTAAAAATCTATTTGAAATTGCCATACAAACCGGCAGAGTGCAACGCTACGAATACACCGTTGACGACAACAACCACCGCAAATACTACGAAGCCCGAATACTCAACAACGGAGATGATGAAATTCTTTCGATAATAAGAGATATTACCGAGCTTAAAGATGCTGAAAAAGAACTCATTAAAGCAAAAAATGTAGCAGAGGAAGCGAGCCGTATAAAAAGCGAATTTCTTGCCAATACCAGCCACGAAATTCGAACTCCTATGAACGCCATTTTGGGTTTTACCGAAATTTTGAAAGATAATATCAAAGATGCCCAAAGCAGAGAGTATCTGGAAGGAATACACACAAGTGCCAAAAATTTGCTCAATTTAATCAACGATATTCTCGACTTATCGAAAATTGAAGCAGGGCGATTTACCATCGAAAACGAGCCTACCGACCTGTCGCTTGTTCTCAACGAAATAGCCTCCATTTTTGGGATGAAAATCAAGCAAAAAGGGTTGGAATTTAGAATCGTTAAACCAGCTACTCAACTTCCATTGCTATTGTTAGACCAAAAACGACTGACTCAAATACTTGTCAATTTAGTAGGTAATGCTGTAAAATTCACTTCAAACGGATTTGTTGAACTGACACTCGAAATAAAACGAAACCGCAACAACAATACCGCATCAGTGCTTTTCAAAATAAAAGATAGCGGCATTGGAATCCCCGAAAATATGTACGAAGCCATTTTCGACCCATTTAGGCAGCAAGACGGGAAACACACCCGACAATTTGAAGGTACTGGCCTGGGCTTGTCTATTTCGCGCAAACTTGTCAGCCTTATGAATGGCAAAATAGATGTGAGTAGCCAAGTGGGGATAGGTTCAGAATTTAGAATGCACCTATTTAATATTGAAGTTACAAAAAATGAAAGTACTGAAAATCAGAAATTTGATAGCGTGGAACTTCAAAATCTAAATGGCTTAAAAATTCTTTTGGTAGAAGATAATATATTGAACCGTAAAGTAGTAGCAGGTTTTTTGAAACAATACGATATAACCATAAAAGAAGCTACCAACGGAAAAGAAGCCATAGAAGCTCTTGCCGATTTTTACCCCAGTTTTATACTAATGGATATGCAAATGCCCGTGATGAACGGATTTGAAGCCACGAAATACATAAAAACCGAAATGGACGAAAAGTTTCGCAAAATTCCGATTATTGCACTAACAGCAGTGGCGATGAAAGAGGAGGTTGAAAAAATTGACGATTTGTGCGACGGATACATTATAAAACCTATCACAAAAGAAAACTTTATTCAAACAATTTACAGTCTTTTCTCCCAATCAAGTGAATTGTAAATTGAGAAAATCAATATCTGGATATTCGTTTTCTACTTTTTTTAATGAGGCTTGCGCCGCCTTTTGTTCGGCTTCTTTTTTCGATTTACCTTTTCCTTTTCCCGAATTTTTGCCATCAATTTTCACTATCGAAACAAATGTTTTATTGTCATCTCCCTCATATTCGGTCGAAAAAGCAATTTCGCGTTTGTATTTTTGTCCCCATTCTATGAGTTGACTCTTGAAATTGGTATCTGTAGATTCCATCTTATAGAGGTCAATGTAGTTTTTCACCACACGATTGATAACAAAATACTCTGTTTTTTTGTAGTTGGTATCTAAGTAGATAGCACCAATAAACGCTTCAAAAGCATCGCCATAAATGTTTTTGAAACTGGTAGATGAATTGGAAGTTGCCACCACAAGTTTGTTTATACCAATTTCGATGGCAATTTTGTTCAAATTTTCGCGACTAACAATTTTTGAGCGCATTTGGGTAAGAAACCCCTCATCGGCATTAGGGAATTTATGAAAAAGCATATCGGCAATAATGGCACCGAGTATGGCATCTCCCAAATATTCAAGAGTTTCGTTATTCCACGATGTACCATCGCGGCGGGTACGAGTAGCCGAGCGATGAATAAACGCAGTTTCGTATATTTCGATATTGTTGGGTGTAAAACCTAAGATGCCTTTTAGTATTTGAAGCTTTTCGAGAGAATACGCTTTGGTAGTTTTAACTCTTTGGGAAGCTCTGAAAAAAAAACGAAAAGGCGAAAAAATATTAAATTTTCCCATTAGTCGCTGGAGATTGGTTGCAAATGTTTGTATAAGGCAAAAAATCAGATACCTTTATGCTGATATCTGATTTTTAGGTACAAAAAGCCTGCAATTTACTTATGCTTTCTGAAAATTACAGTAGCATTGTGCCCACCAAAACCAAAAGTATTGCTCATTCCAATATTAACTTCTCTGTATTGAGCGGTATTGGCGGTAAGATTGAGTTTGCCATCAATTTCGGGGTCTAAATTGTCCAAGTTAATTGTTGGAGGTATAATTCCCGTATTGATAGCCAAAATAGTTGCAATAGATTCTATGGCACCAGCAGCACCAAGTAAGTGCCCTGTCATAGATTTGGTTGAACTGATATTCAGCTTATATGCGTGTTCTCCAAAAACTTTTTTAATTGCAATCGTTTCTGGAACATCACCTGCTGGCGTGGAAGTTCCGTGCACATTAATGTAGTCAATGTCTTCTGGTTTAATTTCGGCATCTTCCATTGCAAAACGCATTACATTTGCAGCACCCAAACCTTCTGGGTGGGGGGCTGTAAGATGGTGAGCGTCTGCCGATAAGCCTGCGCCAATAAGTTCGGCATATATTTTTGCACCGCGTGCTATGGCGTGCTCGTATTCTTCTAAAATTAAGGCTCCACTTCCTTCTCCAATCACAAATCCATCGCGGTCTTTATCAAACGGGCGTGATGCTTTTGTAGGGGCATCGTTGCGTTGCGATAATGCTCTCATTCCGTTGAATCCACCTACTCCAGCTTCGTTTATTGCTGCCTCAGAACCTCCTGTGATAAAAATCTTGGCTTTGCCCAAACGTATATAGTTGTATGCATCGGCAATGGCATTGGTTGATGAGGCACAAGCAGACACTGTGCTAAAGTTTGGACCTCTAAAACCATAAATCATTGATATATGACCCGCTGCAATATCCGAAATCATTTTGGGAATAAAAAAAGGATTGAAGCGTGGAATCCTGTTATTTTCAAGGTAGCTGGCAATTTCGGCAGTAAAAGTTACAATACCACCAATTCCCGAACCCCATATTACTCCTGCTCTATCTCTGTCTATACTTTGAAGGTCTAATCTGGAATCTTCAACAGCCAATTTTGCTGCGGCTATGGCAAACTGTGCGTAAATATCAATTTTTCGCACTTCTCTTTTGTCCATGTACAACTCAGGATTGAAATTTTTTACCTCGCAGGCAAACTGAGTTTTAAAGTTAGTTGCATCGAAATGGGTGATTGGCGCAGCTCCACTAACTCCGGCAACCAGATTTTTCCAGTATTCGTCAACGGTAGTCCCTAATGGAGTTATTGCACCTAATCCTGTTACAACTACACGTTTCAATTCCATATATTCAGTATTATAGTGTGATAATTTCGTTTTTCAAATAAAAAAAACATTGGCTACCACTTTCTGAAAGGAAGGTAGCCAATATTCCAAAAAAATTCTTACTTCTTGTTGTTCTCAACATACGCAATGGCTTCGCCAACTGTGCTGATTTTTTCTGCTTGATCGTCTGGTATGGCAATATTGAATTCTTTTTCAAATTCCATGATTAATTCAACGGTGTCAAGTGAATCTGCACCTAAATCGTTAGTGAAACTTGCATCTGAGGTTACTTCATTCTCGTCAACGCCTAATTTATCAACAATTATTTGCTTAACTCTTTTTTCAATGTCTGACATTTCTCTAAAGTTTTAGTTTTAACATTTATTACCTTATTTTTCGGACTGCAAAGAAATACATTTACATACAAATAAAAAAATTTATATTATGTCTTTTATTTTCTGTATGTCAATTTGTTTATATTACAGCTAAGAACAAATATTAACTATCGTGTAATTTGCCGCATTTTTTATAGATTTTATTAATTTTGCCGTTCGAAAAAACAATACAATTGTATAAATATAAAACAATATTATATTCAAACCAATGGAAATTGAAGCTAAATACAACCCTCAATCAACTGAAAATAAGTGGTATAAACACTGGATGGATAATGGATATTTCAAATCGAAACCCGATGGCAGAGAACCGTACACCATTGTTATTCCACCCCCCAATGTAACCGGCATTTTGCACATGGGGCACATGCTCAACAATACCATTCAGGACGTACTTATTCGCCGCGCCCGAATGAAAGGCAAAAACACGCTGTGGGTACCCGGTACCGACCACGCATCTATTGCTACTGAAGCAAAAGTGGTTGACAAACTACTAAAAGAAGGTATAAACAAAGCCGACCTGAGCCGCGAAGAATTTCTGAAACACGCTTGGGAATGGAAAGAAAAGCATGGTGGAATTATTCTCGAACAGTTGAAAAAACTCGGTGCTTCGTGCGACTGGGATAGAACCAAGTTTACCATGGATGCAGATATGACCGAAAGTGTGATTGATGTTTTTATTGACCTCTACCGCAAAGGCAAAGTATATCGAGGAGTTCGAATGGTAAACTGGGACCCGCAGGCAAAAACCGCCGTTTCGGACGAGGAGGTAATTTATAAAGAATTGCAATCGAAATTGTATTATGTTCGATATAAAGTAGTTGGAAGTACCGACCAGTGGGTTACTATTGCAACCACCCGCCCCGAAACCATTTTGGGCGATACTGCTGTGTGTGTAAATCCTGCCGACGAGCGTTTCAAACATCTGAAGGGCAAAAAGGTATTTGTGCCGCTTATTGAGCGCGAAGTGCCTGTAATTGAAGACAGCTACGTGGATATGGAATTTGGTACGGGCTGCCTAAAAATTACTCCTGCACACGACATTAACGACTACGAAATTGGTATTCGCCACAATTTACCTTCGGTAGATATTTTCAATCCCGATGGTACATTGAGCACTGCCGCCCAAATTTTTGTTGGACTCGACCGCTTTGAGGTTCGCAAACTCATTACTGCGCAACTGCAAGCCGAAGGACACATCGTAAAAATTGAGGATTACGTAAACAAAGTAGGTTTTTCGGAACGGACAGATTCTATCATCGAACCACGCCTTTCGATGCAATGGTTTCTGAAAATGAAAGAAATATCCGAACCTGCTTTGAGAGCCGTTATGGACGATATTATTACCATTATCCCCGAAAAATATAAAAATACCTACCGCCACTGGATGGAAAATGTTCGCGACTGGTGCATTTCGCGTCAATTGTGGTGGGGACAGCGTATTCCGGTATTTTATCTGCCCAATAGCAACGAACACGTAGTGGCAAAAACCATAAATGAAGCCCTTGAGCTTGCACGTACAAAGACCGGAAACAGCCAACTGCAAGCCTCCGACCTCAGACAAGACGAAGATGTAATGGATACGTGGTTTTCGAGCTGGTTGTGGCCTATTTCGGTATTCGATGGAATACGAAATCCAGAAAATGATGACATTAAATATTACTACCCAACCAATGACTTGGTAACTGCTCCCGAAATTCTGTTCTTTTGGGTGGCTCGAATGATTATTGCTGGCTACATCTACCGAAATGAGAAACCATTTAGCAATGTGTATCTTACAGGTATTGTTCGCGATAAATTGGGACGCAAAATGTCGAAACAATTGGGCAACTCGCCCGACCCGCTGGAGTTGATGAAAATTTATGGTGCCGATGGTGTACGGGTAGGTATGTTGCTTTGCTCACCAGCCGGAGGCGATTTGCTGTACGATGATTCGTTGCCCGAACAAGGTAGAAATTTTGGAAATAAAATTTGGAACGCTCTGCGTTTGCTCAAGTCGTGGAACGTAGATGAAAACATTCCGCAGCCCGAATCATCGAAAAAAGCCATTGAATGGTTCGATAATAAGCTGAATGAATTGATTATCAGTATAGAACAGCAGTTTCAAAGCTACCGTATTTCGGAAGCGTTGATGACTATTTACAAACTGTTTTGGGACGAGTTTTCGGCTTGGTATCTCGAAATGATAAAGCCCGCTTACGGAAGCCCTATTGATAGCCAAACATACAACGCTACCATTTTGTTTTTCGACAAATTGAGTCGCTTGTTGCACCCGTTTATGCCTTTTATCACCGAAGAAATTTGGCATTTGCTCGCCGAACGCAAAGAAAACGAAAGCATAATGATTTCGGCAATGCCCGAAGCAACCAATTTTGACAAAGAAATTGCCGAAAAATTTGAATACACCAAACAGGTGATAACTCAGGTGAGGGCAGTGAGGGCGCAAAAAAATATTTCGCCCAAAGAAGCCATGAAACTGTGCATAGCTCAAAATGAACAATACGACACACAATTCGACTCCATAGTGGTAAAACTGGCAAATATTTCGGAAATTGAATTTGTTGCCATTAAGCCCGAAGGCGCAGCATCGTTTATTGTAAAAACAGTGGAATATTTCATTCCATTGAGCAACATGATTGACAAAGAAGAGGAAGTAAAAAAACTGCAAGAGCAGTTGAAATACTCACAAGGGTTTTTGGAAAGTGTAAACAAAAAACTTTCGAACGAACGCTTTGTAAATGGTGCACCGGCGGCAGTATTGGAAAAAGAATACGCCAAAAAAGCCGATGCCGAAGCAAAAATTAAAGCATTGGAAGAACAAATATCGGCTTTGCAATAATTGTCAAAAATAAATCTACATTTTATGCTCAATCAACAAATCATTCAACCCCGCAGCATTGTGGTGGTGGGAGGCTCAAACAATGTTCAGAAACCCGGAGGCAAGGTTCTTAAAAATCTGATAGACAAATGTTTTGGTGGTGAACTTTTGGTGGTAAACCCCAAAGAAGACGAGGTGCAGGGCATAAAATCTTATACAGATGTGGCACAACTGCCACAAGTAGATTTGGCAATTTTGGCAATTGCAGCGAAGTTTTGCCCCGATACAGTGAAAATTTTAGCCGAAACCAAGCAAACCAAAGCATTTATTATTCTTTCGGCTGGATTTGGAGAAGAAAGCGAAGCCGGAAAACTGCTTGAAAATAAAATAGTTGAAACAGTAAATGCACACAATGCCTGCTTGATAGGACCTAATTGCATTGGAGTTCTTACGCAGCACTACGCCGGAGTTTTCACCCTTCCGATTCCCAAATTAGATAATCGGGGGGTTGACTTTATTTCGGGTTCGGGGGCTACGGCAGTTTTCATTATGGAAGCTGGGATTCCAAAGGGCTTGACATTTTCGTCAGTATTTTCGGTGGGCAATAGTGCGCAAATAGGTGTGGAAGAGGTGCTGGAGTATCTCGATAATACATTCGATGAATCGAGCAGTTCGAAGGTAAAATTATTGTATATCGAAAGTATAAAAAAGCCGCAAAAACTGCTTAAACACGCCTCATCGCTTATCAACAAAGGTTGCCGCATTGCCGCAATAAAATCGGGTGCTTCCGAAGCCGGAAGCCGTGCAGCCTCCTCACACACAGGAGCTTTGGCTGGCTCCGATGTGGCGGTTGATGCCCTGTTTCGCAAAGCGGGAATTGTGCGTTGCTATGGCAGAGAAGACCTAATAGCAGTTGCCTCTGTTTTTATGCACAAACCATTGATAGGCAAAAACATAGCTGTTATTACTCATGCAGGAGGTCCGGCGGTGATGCTCACAGATTCGCTGTCGAAAGGTGGTTTGCACATTCCCCCTATCAAGGGCGAAATGGCTGACGAATTGTTATCGAAACTATTTGCGGGTTCTTCTGTTGCCAACCCTATTGACTTTTTGGCAACTGGCACAGCCGAGCAGTTGGGAACTATTATTGACTACTGCGACCAGCATTTCGATACCATTGATGCCATGGTGGTAATATTTGGCAGCCCCGGCTTGGTAGAAATATTCGATGCCTACAACGTGCTGAACGAAAAAATGAACACGTGCAGCAAGCCCATTTATCCTGTTTTGCCTTCCATTGTAACTGCCCACATGGAGGTAGAATTTTTTATATCGAATGGAAGAATTAATTTTCCCGATGAGGTGATGTTGGGCAATGCCCTATCAAAAATATACAACACACCAAAGCCTTCTTTATTGATTGAAAATGAAGATGATGCCCTCAAAAATAAACTACATTCTGCCATTCAGCATTCGCCCAATGGCTATTTGCCTGCCGATGTGGTAAATAAGCTGTTGGATTTGGTAGAAATTCCGCAAGTGAAATGGGCAGTTGCAAAATCGAAAACCGATGCAGTAAAAGCCGCTTCGGATTTGAGCTTTCCATTGGTAATGAAAGTTTTGGGACCTATCCACAAAACCGATGTGGGCGGTGTGCGACTGAATGTGAAAAATAACACGGAGGTAGAGCAGGTTTTTGGCGAACTGATGCAAATTAAGGGCGCAGAATCGGTGCTCATTCAACCCATGATACGTGGAGTAGAACTTTTTGCAGGCGCATCGTACGAACCCAATTTTGGGCATTTGCTTTTGTGTGGTTTGGGAGGCATTTTTATAGAAGTACTAAAAGATACCGCCTCGGCGCTTGTGCCTGTAAATGAACAAGAAGCACTGCAAATGATTGAGTCGCTCAAAGGCTACAAACTATTTGAAGGTGTGCGTGGAAAACAGCCCATCAACAAAACAGTTTTTGCGCAGATAATTGTAAAACTGTCGAAATTATTGTATCTGATGCCACAAATTAAAGAATTGGATTTCAATCCATTACTTGCCGATGGAGATACAATAACCGTGGTTGATGCGCGGATACGCATCGAAAAATAAGAAGTAGTTTGTTGCTTTTATAGAAACTAAAATTATGTCATTATTCTCCGTATTTCTTATCGCAGTAGGTTTGGCAATGGATGCTTTTGCTGTTTCGGTGGTGAGTGGCATAGCCATAAAAAAAATGGAGCTAATTTCATTTTTGCGCATTGCATTGTATTTTGGTATTTTTCAAGCAATTATGCCTGTAATTGGCTGGTTTACTGGCAGCAGTTTTCAAAGCTATATCGAATCGTTCGACCACTGGATGGCATTTGGCTTGCTCACATTTTTGGGTGTAAAAATGGCGTACGATGGCATTAGCTGCAAAGACGACGATGAAACGCAGAAAATCAATCCCCGAAATCATAAAATTCTGCTGGGCTTGGCAATTGCCACAAGTATTGATGCCTTGGTGGTTGGGGTGAGTTTTGCCATTCTTGAAGTAGCTATTGTTTCATCAATCATTCTTATTGGTGTTGTTACTTTTGTGCTCTCATTTTCAGGTACATATATTGGAGTGCGTTTTGGCAAAGCGTTTAATTTTCCGGTAGAAGTTATCGGTGGAATTATTCTGACAGCCATTGGGGTAAAAATATTAGTGAGCGATTTGTACTTTTGATGTTTTAAGTTTCAAAACAGATAAGGCATATTGGACATTTAAGAAGAAGGCAATGAAATTAGAGATTAGAAATATAAGCAATTCAATAAATAAAGCATATTTAGCACAATGTCCATACATTGACGAAATATCGCTATTTAAGGAAAGCTATGCAACTCTCTTAAAATCAATAAAGCCCAATGACAACGAAGAAACGTTAAAAGATTATATAAATATCTTTTTTCGAGATACATACTACAAAAATAAATTTACCATAAAAGAAAATATAAACAACATTGACCTTGTTATTTACAACGGAAAAGATGAAAATGATAAAATTGGGGTAATCATTGAAACAAAAGCATTAAAAAATAATGCAGAAATGATTACTACCAACGAATTAAACAAAAAAGCATTTCAAGAAATCGTTCAGTATTATTTAGAAGAACGAATTATAAATAACAATATAGAAATTAAGCATTTAATTATC
>JFJP01037695.1_pt1 | contig 24043 bp, 16 predicted proteins | sample 431651 | NCBI WGS metagenome assembly JFJP01 (sample SAMN02602958, study PRJNA72255) | Microbial mat metagenome, whole genome shotgun sequencing project. | biome: fresh water; feature: sink hole; material: water; isolation source: purple microbial (photo- and chemosynthetic) mats found in...
ACAGATACAAAAGGTAAAGTTACGGGATTGCGAATACAACTAATGACCACAGGTAGTGTAGATATTTCGGGACGCAAAAAACCTGTTGCAACTGGAAAATTTGAAGAAATACATTGTGATACCATCATACTTGCTGTTGGCGAAAAAGTTGATTCTGAGCATTTCAATAAACATGGAATTAAAATCACTACCGATGGTCGATTTATTGTAGATCCATTCACCTATCAAACTTCAGATTCGAAAGTGTTTGCAGGAGGCGATGCAGTGACCGGACCTTCTACCGCTGCTCAGGCTATGGGAATGGCCCGCAAAGCAGCAGAAGCAATTGATTTAATTTTGATGAAAGAAAGAAGATTCCATTTACTTTTCAAAGAATTTAAATATAACAACCAAATTCCATCAAATCTGAAAGCAAGTCCGAAAAACAGGTCATATAAACTTGCAGTAGCAGAAAGAGTTGGCAATTTTCATGAAGTTGACAGCGGGTATACAGGTGAGCAAGCACGAAATGAAGTAAACAGATGTCTGAGATGCGATATTAAGTGTGAGTAAATTTTCATTATTAATAAATTATAATACTCTCAATATTTATCTTTTAATAAAATATTATTCAGAAATAAACAAAGAAAGTTCAACTATATTATGAAAATCACTATTAACAATCAAGCTTTTGAGGTTAATCCAGGTATAACCCTGCTTGAAGCATGCGAATCGGCAGGAATAAAAATTCCTACCCTTTGTTATCTGAAGGAGGTCTCAAACAATGCATCGTGTGGTGTTTGCGTTGTAGAAGTAAAAGGTGCCCGAACTCTAATGCGTTCATGTATTACTAAAGTTGCTGAAGGGATGGAAATATTCACCAGTAATGCACGGGTTATGGAAGCACGCAAGACCAACGTTGAATTGCTGTTAGCCAACCATCCTAACGATTGTCTGATTTGCGACCGAAATATGAATTGTGAGCTACAAAATCTGACTTATATATTTGGCATTGAAGGCAGACGCTTTGTACGCACGAGAAAAGAACATCTAAAAATTGATGATTCTTCATTATCATTAGTTCGCGATCCTGAAAAATGTATTTTGTGCGGTCGTTGTGTGGCTGTATGTAGCGAAGTTCAAACTGTAAAAGCCATTGATTTTACGGGAAGAGGTATAAAAAGCAAGATTTCGACTTATCTGGATCAGGGAATGGGAGTTGTTGCTTGCACCAATTGCGGACAGTGTGCTTTGGTTTGTCCAACAGGAGCAATAACCGAAAAGAGTTCAGTTTCGGAAGTTTGGGATGCTATTCACAATACTGAAAAAGTGGTACTAGTTCAGACAGCACCGGCAATTCGTGTGGGGATAGGTGAAGCAATGGGAATGAATGACGGAAGTCTGGTTACAGGTAAAATGGTGGCAGGTTTACGTCTGTTAGGGTTTTCAAAAGTATTTGATACTAACTTTACAGCCGACCTCACCATAATTGAGGAAGGAAACGAACTTATTAACAGGATTAAAACAGGTGGAACACTACCCATGATTACATCCTGCTCACCAGGCTGGATTAAATTTATTGAACATTTCTATCCTTCTTCACTTCAGCATCTTTCATCCTGTAAATCGCCGCAACAAATGTTTGGAGCAGTGGCAAAAACTTATTATGCCGAGAAAACAGGTATTGATCCCCGGAATATTGTTGTTGTTTCGATAATGCCTTGTACTGCAAAAAAATATGAAGCAAAAAGACCTGAAATGGATGGAGCATTCGATTATTGGAAAAGCAAATTAAATTTAGATGAACAAGATAGATTTTTTGATGTAGATTATGTTCTTACAACACGTGAATTGTCGCGCATGTTCAAACAAACCGGTATTAATTTCGCTCAACTACCCGAAGAAAATTTCGACCATCCGCTGGGAGAATCAACCGGAGCTGCAGTTATTTTCGGAGCTACCGGCGGCGTTATGGAAGCTGCATTGCGTACTGCATATGAAGTTTTCACCGGAAAAACTTTGCCCGGAATTGATTTGAAAGCTGTACGTGGAATGAATGGAATCCGCGAAGCTGAAATTGACCTTGACGGCACAAAAATAAAAGTAGCAGTAGCTCATACATTGAAAAATGCACGCATACTGCTCGACGAAATTGAAACCGGAAAATCACCATATACTTTTATTGAAGTAATGACTTGCCCCGGAGGTTGCCTTGGAGGTGGAGGACAGCCTATCCCTACAAATGCTTTGATTAGGCAAAAACGCGCTGCATCAATTTACCTGGAAGACGTGAACAAAGGAATAAGAAAATCGCACGAAAATCCCGAAATTCTGACACTTTATAAAGATTTTTTAAAAGAACCACTGGGTGAAAAATCGCATCATTTACTGCATACTAAGTATGTAAAAAGAGGCATGTAGGTATTAAATAAATAGAGCATCAGATATTTATCAAATAGCCTGACTGGCTGGAATTAAATCTAATTTTCAATTATTTATATTACATTTTGAAAAAAGTTTCAATTTTTATTCTGATATGTTATTCAATTTGGGGTTGTAACCCTCAAATCGATATAACAGATGCTAAAGCATGTTTCAGTTATAATTCATCAAATCAATTAACTACAGATACGTTGCAATTTACCAACTGTTCGGAAAATTCCAGGACTTATCTATGGTCATTCGGAGATGGAAATTTCTCTGAAGAAGCAACACCTAAACATAATTATTCAAAACCCGGAATTTATACTGCAAAATTAATAGCTAAAAATGAAATATCTTCAGATACAATTACTGAAAATATAGAAATAACAAAACAGATTGAAAACCCACAAGAAATAAAAGTCTGTTTTAATGCTATTTCACCACGGTATTTAAAAGGAGACACCATTTATTTTCTTATGGGAGATAAGATCAAATTTGAAAACTGTTCGGAAAAATGTTCAGATTACTTATGGTCTTTCGGAGATGGAATTATTTCTAAGGAAGTTTCACCGCTCCATATTTATTTGTTAAAAGGTTCATATTCGATTAAATTGTTTGCTAAAAATCAGACTTTTTCAGATTCAATTTCACGGGTAATAAAAATAATGGATTATACAAAAGTTAAAGCTTGTTACAACACTGATTCACCATATTACGAAAAGGTAGATACAATCTATTATCTTTTATCAAATAATCCGGTAAATATCCAGTTTAATAATTGTTCAGAAAATGCTACATCTTTCTTATGGAGTTTTGATTATATTTATGGCAATTCTGAAGCAACGAATCCCAGCAAAATGTATTATACAAACGTGGGTAGTTGTAAGGTGTCATTAATTGCCAAAAATTTAGTTTCATCAGATACAATTGTAAAAACTCTTTGTTTTATCTACCCATTGAATGCAAATTTTAGTGGGTTAGCAAATAAATTGAAATATAATTTCAAGTCAGACTATAACGGTGTAATTGAAAGCTATAATTGGGATTTCGGAGATGGAACCTTTTCAACTGAAGCAAAACCCGAACATGTATATAGTTCAGGGGGAGAATATTCGGTAAAATTAACTGTTTCAAACAAATACTCTACAGAGTCTTTAACCAAACAAGTTATTTGTACTCTTTTCAGTTTCCCGTTAAAAATAGATATTGATAATGATAATATTTACGAATTGACTTCCGGCAGTTTTACTATCTATGGTAGTAAATCAGGTCGTTCATATTACAATATTAGACCTGTGAATGGGATAGAAATATCAAGTGAACAAAATGGTTATGGTTGTAAACTTTATGAAAATGGAGCAACAGTTGAAGACAGCACTTTTAGAGGCACAGGAAGTTTATATTTATATTATAATGAATACTGGTATTCGTACGTTAGTGGAGGGGGTGGTTTCCAATACAAAGGTTTGTTAGATATGGGTCCAAAATATTTGGCTTTCAGAAAAAAATATGGTTCTATTTATAAATATGGATGGATTAGAATAAGTCTTAAAAGACCATTAATGACTTATTACGGAATTGTATATGGATATTCTGAGCCGAAAGAATATAATGAGTTCATTATCAAAGATAACTAATAAACCTGAATATTTCTAGGAGTAGTTTTATAATTGAGATTATAAAATATATCTATTCAAATTAAAGGCTGTCCGAAATTAACCGGACAGCCTTCGTTTTTTAATGCTTTGATAATTCTTAGGGTGAGCCACTCCATGAGCAACACAAACAATAAATCGTTTCCAAATCAAATCGGTCCAAAGTTACATCCGGGTAAAGTGTCACGACTTCATTATTTCCGTATCACGTTTCTGTACATCTCGTGGAAATATTGATAATAAAGATTCAAAAACACTATAGAACCTTTCCAAAGATTTGTTCGCAACCTTTTTTAGCGATTAATGCCATATTTCAGTCAAACTATTCGAAACCCTTTTCAATAATTGAATACAGTTCTTTACCTTCATTAAAAGCAATATAAAATAGACTAATGAGTTGTAACTCCAAGTTACTTCTTCTCAAACGTTGTGTAATTGAAATAATTAACAAAAAGCTCAAAAACATCTGACATGAAGTACATAACAGAAAAAGGGATATGCACAATTTTCTAGTGAACGTTATTTCAGCATTAGCGTTATATTGTTTCTTTGATAAAACATTAAATCAGGTTTGATGTAAAACCCTAACAGGGGCAATTGGCTTTATTCCAAAAAACAACTTTCGGATTACCAATTATGATTCAGGAAAAAGTAAGCTATTATTTTATTAAAACATTATAAATACTTATTTTATTACATTAATTTCATTATGTCCCGAACTCAGGTCATAAATCAGAAATATTATATTAATTTTGTAGCTAAACAACACAAGTGCAAAGTATTCAAATTTCCATTAACTTTTTTAATTATTAAAAGAATGAGAAAAATATTTTTTTTGTCAGTAATTATCTTAACATATTCATTCAATGGTATGGCTCAGACTGTGCAAGAAATAAAAAATCTTCGTACGGAGTATCTGAGAAATCCAATTGGGATTGATGCAAAAACACCACGTTTAAGCTGGGAGTTTAATTCAAATGTTAGAGGAGCGAAGCAGACTGCTTATGAAATAATTGTGTCTACAGACAAAAACGGTTTAGATCAAGTATGGAATTCGGGAAAAGTACAATCTGATAAATCATTAAACATAAAATATACAGGTAATACCCTTGTTCCTTCTACACGTTATCACTGGAATGTTAAAATATGGGATAATAACAATACTTTGATATATTCAAATGAAGTAGCGTTTTTCGAAACAGGATTGTTAGATGATGGTTGGGGAAATGCAAAGTGGATCAAAACAAATGCAAGCACTACCGGAATTCCAATGTTCAGGAAAAAGATTAATCTGAATAAAGAAATTAAGTCAGCTAAAATTTATTCGTCAGCATTGGGAATTTATGATCTTTTCATTAACGGAAAAAGAGTTGGGAACATAACCGAAAACGGTGATGTTATATATGATGAATTTAAACCTGGTTGGACTGATTATAGAAAAACTGTTCAATATACAAGTTATGATGTTTCAACACTTTTACAGACAGGACAAAATGCCATTTGTGCTCATGTGGCTTCCGGATGGTGGAAAGGCGCAATATCACATGATATTTACAAAAATCATTATGGGAACTCGGATCTGAGTTTTATTGCAAAATTAGTTATTGAATTTTCAGATGGTTCAAGTCAGCAGATTGTTACAGATGCCGGTTGGTTATCATCTTCAGCAAGTCCGATAACCATGTCTGATTTATATTTAGGCGAAACTTACGATGCTCGCCTCGAAAGCAATTGGAAATCAATAGATTATGACGATTCTGGCTGGATTCCGGCTATGATTAACAACACTTTCACAGGAAAACTGAAAGCATTTATTGGTCCTGCAATTCAAATGAGGTCTGAACTGACTCTTACTCCTATTCATGCAACTGTTTATCAGGGCACAAAAAACAATGGACAAACATATGGTATCATAAATACAATAAATGAAAATAATGGTCAGGGAACAATATCTCTCAAAACCGGGCAAACAGTTATTTATGATTTTGGTCAAAATATGGTAGGTTGGGTTAAATTTACTGTAAAAGGGGAATCGGGAACCAATATGAAACTACGATTTGGCGAAATGTTAAATGATAACGGTGCAAAAACCAGAGGAAATGATGGACCGGGAGGAAGTATTTATATTGCAAATTATCGTACAGCTATTTCTAATATTAATTATATTTTAAAAGGTGTGGCTGAAGGTGAGACTTACAATCCGAATTTTACCAATACAGGGTTTAGGTATTGTGAAATAACTGCCAATCGCGATATTGAAATTTCATCAACAAAAGGTATAGTCATAGGCTCTGCTACAGAGGAAGGATCTTCGTTCGTGACCAGCAATCCTTTAATAAATAAATTATATAAAAATATTGTTTGGGGTCAAAGAGGAAACTTTTTCAGTGTAGTTACTGATTGTCCTCAGCGTGACGAACGTCTGGGTTGGACGGGCGATATGCAAATTAGTTCAACTGCAGCATATAATGCAGATGTTGCTTCATTTTATCGTAAATGGCTGGGCGATTTGAGAGATAGCCAGAGAAGTGATGGTGCTTACACCGATGTTGCTCCTGATGTAGGTTGGGTTACCTCATACGGTACGGGGGCATGGGCTGAAGTTGCTATAATTACACCCTGGTCAATTTATCTCATGTATGATGATAAAGATATAATTTCAGAAAATTTCGATGCCATGGAAAAATATATGAATTATATGAGAACTAAAGTCGGAGGTGGTTATTTGTATAATGGCGGAGGAGCATTATACGGAGATTGGTTATCATATGAAAATACCGATAAAAGATATATCAGTGTATGTTATTATGCTTATGCAGCTCAGTTAATGACCAAAATGTCAAAAGTGCTAAGTATTACGGCTGGTGACACATACGATTTGAAAAGTATTGAATATAAAACTCTTTATACTAATATTAAAAATGAGTTTATGGTTAGGTATGTAAATGCAGATGGCACTTTGAAACAATCATCACAAACCGCTTATTTATTTGCACTTAAGTTGGATTTATTTCCCAATGAAACTGCAAGAAATAATGGAATTGCATATCTGAAACAATCTATTGTAAACAATGGAAACAAACTTAAAACCGGCTTTTTGGGTGTTTCAATTCTCAATCAAATGTTAAGCCAATATGGTGAAACAAATACAGCTTATAATCTTTTATTACAGAGGAATAATCCATCATGGCTTTATAGTATTGATCAAGGTGCAACTACTGTTTGGGAGCGTTGGGATTCATATACAATTGATAAAGGATTTGGCGATGTTAACATGAACTCGTTTAATCATTATTCTTTCAGTGCAATTTCAGAATGGATGTTTCGCTTTATGGCAGGTATTGAAATTGATGAATCAAAACCAGGATTTAAACACATGATTCTTCAACCAATGCCCGATGGGAGAACAACTTTACCTTCAGGTCAGGAAAATATTACCACTGCAGATGCAATATACAATTCGTATTACGGTGATATTCAAAGTAAATGGGCAAAAGGTGCTGATGGTAAATTCGCTTATACTATTAAGATTCCAGCCAATACTACTGCAACTCTGTATATACCAATTAATTCAGAAGACGAAACTATTTACGAGGGAACAATACCTGCCGAAAATGCATTGGGTGTTATTTTGACAAAAAAAGAAAATGGTAAAGCCGTTTTCGAAATTGAATCGGGAACATACCAATTTAAATTTAGCAATAATACGATAATAACTACACCTGAAACAAAAAAGTCTTTTACAATTTTCCCAAATCCTGTTTCTGAGAAACTTATCATTGCTGCAGAACCTGTAAATTATTGTATTACCGATCTTACAGGAAAAAAACTAATCATTGGATATGATAAAGATATTAATGTAAAAATTCTAAATTCAGGTATTTACTTCATAAAACTGGGAGATAGTACTTACAAATTTATGAAAAATTAATCTTTATAATTTGATTTATTATCCTAATTCAAAAAGGTTATTCTTTCAAATAAATAAAATATCCAAATAGTATTTATCAAATCACATTTAAAATAAAATTGTATGAATTTATACAGAAAAACAAATAAACTTATTAAAAAAATCAAACCCGAACTATATTATTTTTTAAAAGATAATTATGAAGTATTGTCGGGACAAAGAGATAAACTAATTCCACCTGAAAGAATGAATTTTGTCGGTGATGGAGATTTTAAAAAAATTGGTGACGATTATTTAAAATACTTCATTGAAATTGGCGGTTTGAAACCAGCGGACAAAGTATTAGATGTGGGATGTGGAATAGGACGAATGGCAGTGCCTTTAACTAAATATTTATCAAATAAAGAAGGTAGTTATGAAGGATTTGACATAGTTAAAAGTGGGATTGACTGGTGCAAAAACAAAATTACACCCAGATACCCAAATTTTAATTTCCAATTAGCGGATATTTATAATAAGCATTACAATTCGGATGGAAAATTTAAATCCTCCGATTATAAATTTCCATTTCAGGATGGTTCATTTGATTTTATTTTTCTCACTTCGGTGTTTACACACATGTTATCCGAAGATATCGAAAATTACCTGAAAGAAATTTCGCGGGTTTTAAAACCTGGTGGAAAATGTTTTATTACTTATTTTCTTTTAAATGACGATTCCTTAAATAACATGAATATTAAATCAGGTAGATTCAGTTTTAAATATAAATCGGGTGAAAGCTACATCGATAATCAGGAAGTACCTGAAGCTGCAATTGCACACAATGAAGTATTTATAAAAAATTTACATCTAAAAAACAAACTTAAAATTAAAGAACCCATTCAATATGGATCATGGTGCGGTAGAGATATTTTTTTAAGTTTTCAGGATATTATTATCTCGGAAAAAGAATAATTGTGAAACTTTAAATTAGAAATTGAGATAACACAATTTTGAACTAATTTTTTATTTTACTAATATCTCGAACGCTAAAAAAATAAAAAACCATTATATTAAAGGCTGTCCGAAATTAACCGGACAGCCTTCGTTTTTTAATGCTTTGATAATTTTTTGGGTGAGCCACTCCATGAGCAACCCAAACAATAAATCGTTTCCAAATCAAATCCTTCCAAAGAAATATCCGGATAAAGCGGTACGACTTCATGATTTTCATTTACAGTAACCACCACTGATTCGCCATTGTCGTTCTTAACTCTGAAACGTTGGATTTTGCATTGTGGGCAAAGAAGTTTTTTCATTCTACGTTTATAAATTCTTTTTTTTATTTCATAGTTCTATTCATCAATCTCACGGAATTCTACAACATCATCGTTTTCAACAATTTCTTTCCGGGTTACAGTTTCGATGGTTGAAATATTTTCAATTTCTATCAGTTTCTCATTTTCGAATCTAAAAATTCTGCCCGGATATAAGTCAAGCCAATTCAAATTGTGTGTAGCCATAATTACTGTTGTTCCCGATTTACGAATATTAAACAGTAAATCAACAATTTCTCTGCCTGTTTCTAAATCAAGATTACCAGTCGGTTCATCAGCTATTATTATTTCGGGTGAATTGAGTAATGCCCTGGCTATTACAATGCGTTGTTGTTCACCACCAGATAACTGATGAGGCATTTTATGAATTGTTTCGCCCATACCCACTTGATCTAAAACACCAGCAATTTGTTCTTCAATTGATTCCTTATCCTTCCAACCAGTGGCTTTAAGTACAAATTCAAGATTAGCATAAACCGAACGGTCTGTGAGCAGTTGAAAATCCTGAAAAACAATGCCAATTTTGCGTCGTAGAAATGGAATATCATTTAAACTGATTGAAGTCAAATCATATCCCAAAACATCAGCTGACCCTTCAGAAACAGGTACTTCAAAATAAAATGACTTCATTAGCGAAGTTTTACCACTACCAACTTTGCCTAAAAAAAAGATAAATTCGCCCGCATGAACTTCAAGATTAACGCTTTTTAGCACCAACAAATCCTGCTGAGAAATAGATACATTTCTGTATTTAATCAATAATTTAGATTCCATTTTAGTATTAATTTCCAATTACTATTTATGTCTTTTCTTAAGTTCTTTACCTAAATCATCGAGCGAATAACCTTTAGAAGTAAGCAAAACAATTAAATGATAAATTAAATCGGATGCTTCGTACAGAAAGCCTTCGTCAGTTCCGTTTGCTGCTTCAATCACAGTTTCTACGGCTTCCTCACCCACCTTTTGAGCCATACGGTTTACACCGCTTTTGAATAACGAAGTAGTATATGAGTCTTCGGGCATTTGTTTGAAACGATCTTGAATAAATTGTTGCAGGAAATTTAGAAAAGCAAAATCTCCGCTGTTGGTTTCGTTCCAACAAGTATCGTTTCCGGTATGACAAACGGGACCAACCGGATTTACTTTTATAAGCAAGGTATCATTATCACAATCGGGAGTTATCGATATAACATTCAAATAATTACCACTCTCCTCCCCTTTTGTCCACAAGCGGTTTTTAGTACGACTAAAAAAAGTAACTTTTCCGGTTTCTTGAGTTTCAGCAAGTGCTTCTTCGTTCATAAAACCAAGCATTAGCACTTTAGAAGTCAGGTTATCCTGAATAATTGCAGGAATAAGACCATTCATTTTTTGAAAATCTATTTTCATTTTAAGTTTCAATTCAATGTAAATAATTCTGCGAAAGTACAAAAAAACAGTCAGAAAAGCAATTTATTTAATTGTTTGTAACAAAGAAGCAAATTCAAAAAAAATCCCAAAAACTTGAAGTGCTTTCGGGATTTATTTTGATATTTTTATATGAGGTGTATATTTAACTCTTTACATTCGTCATACATGCCCTGAGGCCATATACTTGCTTGAATTTCGCCTATATGTGCTTTTCTGAGGAAAAACATACACATGCGTGATTGACCAATGCCTCCTCCGATTGAAAGAGGTAATGTACCATCCATTAATCGCTTATGAAAATACATTTCAAGCCTTTCAGATTTTCCTTCTATTTCTAACTGACGAAGTAATGATTCTTTGTCAACACGAATACCCATAGATGATATTTCGAATTGTACTTCAAGCACCGAATTCCAAAGAAGAATATCACCATTTAAACCCTGCAAACCATTTTCGGCCATTGTTGACCAGTCATCATAATCCGGAGCGCGTCCATCGTGTTTTTGACCATCGCCCAATGCACATCCAATACCTATGATAAATACTGCTTTATATTTTTTGGTAATTTCATATTCACGCTCTTTGGGTGTTTTGTCAGGATATAAGCACCGAAGCTCTTCGGCATGAATAAACGTAATTTCTTCGGGTAGAATTGGTTTTATTTCCGGAAAGCTTTCTGATACAAGATATTCGGTACGTAGTAAAGTTGAATAAATACGCCGAACTATCATTTTTAAAAAATCAATGTTTCGTTCTTCGGCAGTCATTACACGTTCCCAATCCCATTGATCAACATAAAGTGAATGTAAATTCCCAAGTTCTTCATCAGCTCGTATCGCATTCATATCGGTATAAATACCGTATCCATTTTCTATTTCATAATCAGCAAGAATTAATCTCTTCCATTTTGCCAATGAATGAACTACTTCTGCACGTGCATCTCCAAAATCTTTAATCGGAAAATTGACTGCTCGCTCAACGCCATTCAGATCATCATTTATACCGGTTCCTTTTAATACAAACAGTGGAGCAGTAACGCGTCTTAAGCGCAATTCTGCAGATAGATTTGATTGTAAGAAATCTTTTATTTTAATAATACCCAATTCTGTTTGTTGCAAATTTAAAATGGGTTTATAATTTTGGGGTTTAAATAAATAACTCATAAATGTTTTAGTTTTTAAATTATTGTTTCTAATTAATCACAAAGATAATCAAATAGGGAGAAATAAAAAGGAAATCATAAAATTATATACATAAAAAAAAGCGTCAGAATAATACTAACGCTTTTGAAAAAGTAAAAATATATTATTGTAATCTTCTTTTGTAATACGAAAATGAATACGGAAACTGATTTCTTTCATCAACCGGAAAATCTTCTCTTGAAACTTCTATCCAAATATCTTGATTAAACTCAGGAAAAAAAGTATCTCCATCGAAATTATTATGTACCCAGGTAATATACATGTCATCAGCAATTTCCATGAATTGTTTATAAACTACTGCACCACCAATAACAAAAATCCGTTTTATGTTTTCACACAAATCCAAGGCATCATCAATTGAATTTGCCTCAAAATATCCTTCAACAACACCTTCGGAAAGCATTGAAGTTAAAACTACATTCTTGCGGTTTGGCAAAGGCCCATCGGGCAAACTCTGAAATGTTCGTTTCCCCATTAGAAGCACATGACCTGTAGTTAATTCCTTGAAACGTTTTAAATCCGCTGGCAAATGCCAGGGAAGTTTTTTCGATTTTCCGATAACATAATTATCAGAAACAGCAGCAATAATTGAAACTTTACACATATCTTCTTTCGATTATCTTATTAAAAACATTTAAATTGAAATCAGCAGAACCGCAAAACTACTCAATAATTCATAATTTACATCATTTTAATTGCTAAACAAGCTTAAAAATGCACACTTATATAATTTTTGTGTAATTATATCGCGACTTCCCCTTTGATATGTGGATGAGGATTGTAGTTAGTCAGTTCGAAATCAGAAAATCTGAATTTAAATATTTCAGATACATTGGGATTGATATTCATAACGGGTAAGGGACGTAAATCCCGACTCAATTGTAGTTTAACTTGTTCTATATGATTAGTGTAAATGTGTGCGTCACCTAAAGTATGAATAAAATCACCTGCTTCCAAACCCGTTACTTGTGCCATCATTTGAAGTAGTAAAGCATAAGAAGCAATGTTAAAAGGAACTCCCAGAAAAATATCAGCACTTCGTTGATAAAGTTGCAAACTTAACTTACCATCGGCCACATAAAACTGAAAGAAGGCATGGCATGGGGGTAAATTCATGTTTGGGATATCAGCCACATTCCATGCACTAACAATTATTCGGCGCGAATCAGGATTTGTTTTAATAGTATTTACCACTTCTGAAATCTGATCAATAAAACCACCTTTATAATCTGGCCAGGAGCGCCATTGATAACCGTAAATATGACCTAAGTCTCCATTTTCATCTGCCCATTCATTCCAGATACGAACACCATTATCCTGTAAATATTTTACATTAGTATCGCCATTCAAGAACCACAAAAGTTCATGAATAATTGATTTAAGGTGAATTTTTTTAGTTGTCAGACATGGGAATCCATCAGCGAGATTAAAACGCATTTGATGACCGAAAACGCTTAAAGTTCCTGTACCTGTTCTGTCTTCTTTATGAACACCTTCGTTCATAACACGTTGAAGTAAATCTATATATTGTTTCATCTGTTTATAATTGATTTTTTATTTGTCAGATGGAACTCACAGAACAAAATTTAAACATATCCCTTTGGGTCTCCCGATAGCTATCGGGATGTTTAAATTTTGTCACGTTCGTTTCATTAAATTATATACTTTTTATTCGTTTACATTTTATTTTGCGAACAAAACATTTAACTAAATGATTGGCTTGTTAGTTTATTTAAAAGAGGTTCTTAAAACCCTGAATTCTGTACGGCGATTGATTTGATTAGCCAACTCCTGTTCTTCTGGCTTCAATTGTAGAATAAAAGCCTCATCAAGCACATCATTTTCTTTGAGGAAAGGATAAATTCTTGTAACATTAGAATCCACCACAAAAGGTTTTTCTTCGCCATACCCCACGGCAGTAAGCCTTGCCGGTTCAATACCTGCTGCAATCAGATAGTCAACAACCGATTTAGCCCGTTTTTCTGACAAGATTTTATTAATCACATTATTACTAACATAATCTGTGTGAGCACTCAATTCAATTGATATATTCGGATTATCTTTCAAAACTTTAATCAATAATTTTAAACCGGGTTCCGATTCGGGTGTCAAGTTCCATTTAGCAAATTCATAAAATATATTGCTCAGCTGAATTGGTTTATAAATGGCCGGCAACATAAAATCGATTTTAAAAATTTCACTTTCTTTCAAACCGCTTGTCGACAGTTTATTTTCGCTGTTAAGATAACCCCTTGCAGATGCCATCATTACACACTCCATATTTTTTTCGAGTTTTATGCGGTATGATCCATCTTTTTTTGTTAATAATCTTGCATTCATACCTGTATTACTTACCAATCGAATTACTGCATCGGGTATCGGATTTTTTTGGTCATCCAAAACTTTACCTTCAAGAATAAACTCATTTGAAACCATCTCGAAACTCCACAAAGCGTCAAATCCACGCACTTCATTTCGGTTTGAACTAAAGAAACCCTTTTCCATATTTTTTTCGAAAATCATACCATAATCATCAGCTATTGAATTGATTGGCATCCCAATATTCAATACATTCCAAGTGTCATTTTTTTGCTGCTCTGCTTTAAAAACATCCAAACCACCATAACCAGGATGACCATTGGACGAAAAATATAAATCACCGTTCTGACGAACAACAGGAAACATTTCATCTCCTGATGTATTAATTTGTGAACCAAGGTTCTCTATATATTTACATTCGCCACTCTCAATTTTTCCTTTCCAAATATCTTTTCCGCCAAAACCTTTAGGTGCATCTGAAACAAAATAAATAGTTTGTCCATCGGGAGCTATTGCCGGATGTGCAACTGAAATTGTACTATCGGCAAAAAATTTAATTTTTTTGGGTTCACTCCAGGTTCCTCCTGCTCTTGTTGATGAATATATTTCTGCACCAATGGCTGCATCAACTTGTTGACGGGCACGTGTTAAATACATCACTTTCCCATCCGGCGAAAAAGAACAAACACCATCATCTGTACTTATTGTATTAACTTCAGATCCGATCACCTCAGGTTTTTCCCATTTTCCGGTTGCATTTTTTCGAACAAAAAATATCTTGTTATTAGGCACTCCGGTTATAGCACTGTTTTTCTGTACAATTTTTTTGTTAATAGTCCGTGTAGAAGTGAAAAACAGCAAATCAGCATCGGATGAAATATATGCAGGACTAAAAGTTAAAGCTCGTCGGACATTAAAATTATCAGCACGTTTCACTTTGTAAGGTATAGCTTCTGAATTTAACTTTTCAATGAGCTCCACTATTTTTACTCCTTCTTTGGCTATCAGATTAGAACTGTCTTTTTTCAAATAAATAGCATAGTTTCTTGCTGCATCAGCATACTTTCCGTTTCGATGCAAAGCCTGAGCAAATCTTAAATAGACAATACTATCAGAATATCCGTACTTTACGGCATTAGCATAAGATTTTTCTGCCTGAAAATAATTCAACAATCGGTTACATTCTCCTTGTTGAAATGCAATTCTTGAACGCAATTTTTTATCATTTGCAGGGACTTTTCCATACACACTTTTATAAATTTCGCCTGCCGAATAATATTCGCCGATTTCAAATTGTTTATCGGCTTTATTTATTCGGGCTTTCACACCACAACTCTGAAAAAAAATCAAAGAAATTATTATCAGCGATAGATATATAAGTTTTTTTTGCATCGTATATTACAGAAAAAAAATAAATTGAGAGAAAGTTGGTAGTTATTGGAACAAATTTCCAAACTTATCAAATACTCAAACTCTTCAAGCAACTGATATATTGAATACTAAACCAACTCATGAATGACAAGCCCCGAACGTAATTTTGGCTCGAACCAGGTAGTTTTGGGAGGCATAATGTTTCCTGTATCTGCAATATCAATTAATTGTTTCATCGATACCGGATACAATGCAATTGCCACTTTCATTTCGCCGCTATCAACTCGCTTTTTAAGTTCACCTAACCCACGTATTCCGCCTACAAAATCAATGCGTTTATCACTTCGTAGATCTTTAATTCCCAGTACTTCATCAAGTATTAAATTTGATGATATTGTTACATCCAGCACCCCAATCGGATTATTATCATTATAAGTTCCAGCTTTAGCATTCAATGAATACCAATTGCCTGATAAATACAACGAAAAATTATGCAATTTATTAGGTTTATAAATTGTTTCACCCTTTTTTTCTACATCAAAATTTACAGCAAGTTTTGAAAGAAATTCATCATTAGTCAATCCGTTCAAATCTTTTACCACCCTGTTATAATCTATAATGTTCAATTGATTGTCCGGAAAACAAACTGCCATAAAATAATTGTATTCTTCTTTTCCTGTATGATTTGGGTTTTCAAGCCGCTTTTCGTTGCCAACTAATGCTGCTGCTGCACTACGGTGATGGCCATCGGCAATATATAAAGAGGGTATTTCGGCAAAAATGCTTGTAATTTTTTCAATTACCGCAGTATCATCGATTATCCAAAAGTGATGACCAAACCCATCACCTGGTGCAATAAAATTGTAAACCGGTTCTTTTTTAATTGTATCGGCTACAATTGCATCCAAATCAGCCCGATTTGGATAAGCAAAAAAAACAGGTTCAATATTTGCATTGTTTACCCTCACATGTTTCATACGATCTTCTTCTTTGTCGCGACGAGTTAACTCATGCTTTTTAATATTACCTTTCAAGTAATCATCTACATTGGCACAAACAACTAATCCATATTGGGTTCTACCGTTCATTGTCTGTGCGTAAACATAATAATTTTCAGCATTGTCCTGCACTAACCAGTCTTCATTTTTGAATTTGATAAAATTCTCCAACGCTTTTTGATATACTTTTTCTTCATGTTCATCTGTACCCAATACAAAATCGATTTCTGGTTTAATAATGTGGTATAGCGACATAGGATTTCCTTCTGCCTCAGCACGGGCTTCTTCAGAATTCAATACATCATAAGGGCGCGAAGCTATTTTTTCGACTAAGTTCTTTGGAGGTCTAATGCCTTTAAAAGGTTTAATTACTGCCATAATAAATAAGTTTTTACGTTTGTTCCGATAAGTTACGGAATTAAAATTTATAGTTTGCAAAGGTAAAGAAAAAAATTAAAATGAGAGGACTGAAAAATTAAAAGGAACATTCAGTTTTATAAAGTGCTACTGTAAACTTTGCTATGTTTTTTATTATTATTTAATAATCTTGTATTTATATGAAAATCATTTCAAATTAATTTCTCTATTACTATTTTGGATTGAACTAATTTCAATTATTCAATCTCATAGTTTTTTTTCAAAGACTCTGTTAAAATTGCTTGACTATAATAGTAGCAGTAAGCTATAAATTTTATAAACAAAAGGGACATTCGAAATGCTATAAAATTCTTGAAAACGATGACATGAATTTCATTCATTCACTTAGGTGGGTTAGCCTTCTGATAACCTAACAAACGGAAATTGATGATATAAAAACCAGTGTTGATGATATTGGAAAGAAAATGGGGTGCAGAAATTGTTTAATTTAATTTACTCTACACTTGTATATACACGGGTAATTAAATAGCATATGAAGCTTTTGATGTAAAATTATTTAAGCACTAATAAAAAGCCAAAAATGTATCAGGGTTTTATGTTGGGAGTTAAAAATATTCACGCATTTGGTGTGAATAAAGACAAAATAGTTATTATTTCAATAAATGCTCAAGAATCATTGGACTAATTATGAAAAGATACAGAAATAATGTAATGATTTAATAGAATAATAGGCTGATTTGTTATAAATTAAACCATTCTTGTAGTTCAATGAAAAAAAAAAGTATATATTTGCAGCATTGTAATCAAAAGTAAAAACATTTATATCAAATTAATAATATAAAAATAATAGTATCAAATGACAAGCTCAAACACCAATAAAATACTAGTATTTTTTATCCTCACATTATTGGTGAATATATTAATAGAGGAAATACAGCATTTTTATCATCTTTTTGAACACTTAAAATTTACACAACTTGTACCCGGAATTATCGGAATGTTCATGATGATATATTACGAAGAACATGGCTCTTTTAAATTATTCTTTAAACATAGAGTTGTACCAACAATGAGACCTAGTTTGGTCCAAATTATTTTATCTTTAATACCTTTAGTTATCATCCCATTATCATTTTATATTTATAAATCTTTTATTAACCACGAAGCATTCATTTCAAAAATAGAATTAAGCTATCTAATGTGGCCTTTTATTGGCGTTTTCTTTGAAGAATTAGGTTGGAGGGGATATTTTCAAAACAGAGCAGGCAGTTTTATTCACATGTTACTTGCAACATTACTAACAGGTACAATGTGGTTTTTTGTCCAGTATGACTTGTATCTCAACGATCCATTCTATGGTGCAATCTCACTTGTTTTGTACTTATCATACAGTATAATTCTTGCTTATCTTTTTTTTCAGTCGAACAGGAATATTCTTCTCGGTTATGTTTTCAGGCTAAGCTATTCAATTTTAGGTATTCTTTTTATCACACAATCTATAAAAGATATCAATTTCATGTTTGTGATAACTCCTTTATATATGATTGTTGCAGCACTGGTTTTAATATTTAATAAACATCTTTTTGGGATTGACCCCAATGATGATTTATAAAATACAATAACAGGAAAGCAACCAGCATAACAAAAAAAAGACCGGCATTTCCGGTCTTTTTTTTGTTATGTTAATACAGGATTTTATATCCAACGTACGAAACAAAAATCCTGACGATGAGGTAAATCTTCGTTTTTCGGAAACATTCGGAAACCATATTTAAACGAACCTGCTAATGTAAGTTTATAATCTATATTGAAATACAATATAGAGCCCTCTGATTTTACAATTTTCAATTCTTCAATGTCGTGAAGAATTTCTTTGTTGTTCTTATCTAATTTAGAAGTTACAAATTCGACACCTATACTTTTATCGTTCAAATACTTGGTGTCAATTACTATATTAAGATTATAATCTTCACCAACCTGTGGATTGTGAATCAACTTTTCAGGAATTTCTACATTAAGCACTTCAATTTTATCCCAACCTAACGCTATTTTTTCTTTCCATGCAGCTAATTCCTTTGCTTTAGCAAAATTATTTTCTTTTAGATTTGCGACTCTTGAAGACAATTTGTTATAGAATTTTTCAAAATAATCATCAATCATACGCTTAGTTGTATAGCGCGGAGTAATCAGTGCAATTGAATTTTTGATAACCTGAATCCATTCGGGAGAATATCCCTTCGTGTTTTTCGCAAAATACAAAGGAATGATTTCATTTTCGAGGATACTATAAATAGTCGCAGCATCCAATTGATCCTGACTATCATGATTTTCGTAAGATTGTTTTTCTGTTAAAGCCCAACCTGCACCTTTTACATAACCTTCGAGCCACCAACCATCAAGCACCGAGAAGTTCAGTACTCCGTTCATTTGTGCTTTTTCGCCCGATGTACCTGAAGCTTCCAAAGGTCGTGTAGGAGTATTCAACCAGATATCAACACCCGAAACAAGACGCTTGGCCAATCGCATATCGTAATTTTCGAGGAAAATAATTTTGCCGAGGAATTGCGGCAAACGTGAAATCTCAATAATCCTTTTTATTAAACCCTGTCCTCCTCCATCGGCAGGATGTGCTTTTCCGGTATAGATAAACTGAACGGGACGTATTGGATCATTTACAATTTCTTCCAATCTTTTTAAATCGGTAAATAAAAGATGTGCTCGTTTGTAGGTAGCAAAACGGCGACCAAAACCGATAATCAGCGCGTTGGGATTAATTGATTCTAATACTGAAACAATACGTGAAGGGTCACCCTGATTTTTCAACCAGTTTTCTCTGAACTGAATCCTTATAAACTCTATTAATCTGTTTTTCAAGGTCATTCGGGTATTCCAAATTTCCTGATCGGGTACATTATAAATTTCCTTCCAGATTTTCATATTCGATTGATCGGCATAGAACTCTTTTGTGAAATATTTCTCGTAAACATATTTCCACTCCGAAGCAGTCCACGTTGGCAGATGCACACCATTTGTTACATAATTAACATGCAACTCCTCCGGAAAATATCCTTTCCAAATTGGGTTAAACATTTCCTGAGATACTTTTCCATGCAGCCAACTTACACCATTTACTTCCTGACAAGTATTGCAGGCGAAAGTACTCATGCTAAATTTCTCGTTTTTATCTCCGGGGTGTTCACGACCTATATCGATAAAATCATCCCACGAAAGTTGAAGTTTTGCAGGATATTCACTCATATATTTACCAAACAGATTTTCATCGAAACTATCATGTCCTGCTGGTACAGGCGTATGAACAGTATATAATGAACTTGAACGTACTACTTCTAAAGCTTCGTTAAACGAAAGTCCTTTTTCAGCAATATAATCTACCAAACGCTGAGCATTAATTAATGCTGCATGTCCTTCGTTGCAGTGATAAACCTGTTTTTGAATTCCTAATTTTTTTAAAGCCTCAATACCTCCTATACCCAACATAATTTCCTGTTTGAGTCTGTTTTCCCAATCACCACCATATAACTGATGCGTAATTGATCGGTCGTATTCACTGTTCTTATCATTATCGGTATCCAATAAATAAAGTGAAATACGGCCAACAGCAACTTTCCACAAATAAGCATAAATAATACGTCCGGGAAAGTTCACTTCAACAATCAATGGTTGATCATTTGCATCCTTCACCTGCTTAATTGGTAAATTATTGAAATTCTGGGCTTCGTAAACTGCAATTTGTTGACCATCGTAAGATAGTGATTGGGTGAAATATCCAAATCGGTAAAGAAATCCGATGGCTGTTAAATCCACTGCACAATCACTTGCTTCTTTCAAATAATCACCGGCTAATACTCCCAACCCTCCCGAATATATTTTTAAAACCTCAGTCAAACCATACTCCATACTGAAATATGCAATAGAAGGTTTTTCTTTGTTCAGGGGTACATTCATGTAAGCCTGAAAATTATCATAAACTGCATTCAATCTATCAATAAAGACCTGATTGTTAGCAAGTTTTTGTAGTTTCTCATAACTGAGAATATTGATTAAGCGGATGGGATTCGATTGAGCTTCAATCCAGGCTTCTTTGTCGATATTACGAAACATGTTTTTTGCATCGCTGTTCCATACCCACCAGATATTATTCGCTATTTCTTCTAATTTTTTTAAACTTTCAGGCAAATTTGATTTTACAACCATTTCCTTCCAGTTTGTCTCACTTACTTTATTTACCTTAATTCTCATAATTTTATACTTTAAATACTACCTATCTATATTTAAAAAAATTCGCAACAAAAATATTATAACATAATAAAAAATTAAAAGTTTAAGAGCTCAAATGATTATAACTAAACTTCAAACAACTGAGCACTTTTTTATTTCTTAGTTCATTGATACTGTTTTAACTTATACTATTTCTGTTTTATTTCTTCTATTTTTATTATTCAATGCAATATTATACGCTTTATCGTAATATGAAATAAAATGTTTCCAAAGTGCTCTTTCAGCAACTTCGGCGGCTTTATTTCTAATGGTTTTTATTTCTTCTTCACCAAATTGAGTGAATTTAAGAATTTTACGGGCAATTTGAATTGCTACATCGTTGCTGTTATAATCAGACCTGTGTACAACTCCAACTCCATTCTTTAGTTTGTTTGATTTGTGGGCAACCCATTGGCCAAAACCCGACAAATCAGTAGTAATTGTAGGGACTGAAAAAGCGACACTTTCCAGAGGTGTATATCCCCAGGGCTCGTAATACGAAGGAAAAACGGTTAGATCCATACCAATTAACAACTGGTAATAAGTTAAATTAAAAATTCCATCGACACCGTTGAGATAGGATGGAACAAAAATTACTTTAACAGGGGTTGATTTCTCGTTCAACAAATGAAACCAATTGAGGGCTGAGATTACATTATCGTTATAATAATCGTGTAAGTCATGTGTTGTAAATCTGTTATTAGTCTCAAGCATTGTTCCTTTTAGAATACAATTGGCTAAATCAGACCGATGTCCTTTAACCCATGCAGGAACCATAATAAATGCAACAACTTCTTTTTTTAAATCCTGATATTCTGACAAATATTTCAACGATTCGATAAATGTATCAATACCTTTATTTTTATATTCGTAACGACCTGCAGTGCCAACAAACAAAACCTCTTTGCTTAATTTGTAACCAAGTAGCGTTTCAGCAACTTTTCGAAGCTTCATTTGAGCTGCATTTCTTTGCAACTCAAAATCTTTTCCCTGTGGTACAAAATCATCCTCAAATCCGTTTGGAGTAACTAAATCAGGTGTTTTATCAAGCAATTGTTCACATTCCTTGGCCGTAATTTCACTTACAGTAGTAAAACAATCCGATATATGAGCTGCCGTTTTTTCAGTTGAATGTTTCGAAACCATATTCAATTCATGAGCCATCTGATCGCCATTATATTCATTCAGATAATTGTACAAAGGTTTATGATTTCCGGCTATAGAACGACCTATGGATGTAGCATGTGTGGTAAAAACTGTGGCAACAGATGGTAAATGTTCTTTCACATAAAAGGTACCAAAAGAAGCCATCCATTCATTGAAGTGAGCTATAATATTTTGTGTAGAGTTGAGCTTAAAGAAACGGTAATAACTTTCGACAATCATACCTGAAGCATAACCAAACATTGATGATTCGTCAAAATCGCCATAAGCAGCAATTGAACTTACACCATTCTGCTCCCATACATGACCGTAAATTTCATTTTTTCGATTCATTAAGGGTGAAAAATCAACTAAAATGGCGATTGGATTGCCATGTATTTTCCAACGACCGACTTTTATATTTAAATCATATTCTTTGGCGGTAAAATTTACCCAATCGGTATAAAGATCTGGTAAATGTTCAAAAAAAGGGCTGTTATTTTCATTCCAGATATCCGGACCTATAAAAATTAATTTATCTTTGAATCTTTCTTCAAGAATAATTGCCCTCGTAGATAACACTGTGTAAATACCGCCAACCATGTTACAAACTTCCCAGCTTGCTTCGAAAATATATTCAGGAGTTAAATTTTTCACTATTCATTACATTTTTAAAAGAAGTGCAAAGTTAATCATTTTTTCGGTTTTATTCACTTATGATTATCAAGTTTTCAACAGACTTCTTGCTGAAAGAAATATCTTTTACCTCTGCTCGAAGAAATAAATGCTTTTGATGTAAACCAAACAATTTCGAAATTAAATTTGTTATTAAAAGGAAAGTATTGGTTTCTCAATAAATATACATTATCTTTGTGAGTAATATTTACAAACAAATAATTACTATTTATAAATTAAAAAAATTATTGAACATGAAGAAAATTACCCTATTATTATCTTTTATCTCTTGTGTATTGGTTGCACAAGCACAAACTAATCTTTTAGTTAATCCAAGTTTTGAGACTTGGACAAGTGGAACTGCTCCTGATGGATGGACTCTTGGTAATGCAGCTTATGCTTCAGTAGCACAAAACACCACAATTTTAAATGACGGAACTCGTTCTATTAAAGTGACTCCTGGCCCAGCAGCAACTGGCGGTACATATTCTATTTTACAAGTTATTCCAGTTACAGTTGGTAAAACATACACATTAAGCATGTCATATTACATTCAAACAGGTGATGGAACTGACGCTCGCATTTGGTGTAATTTTAAAACTGGAGCTACTTTTTTACCAGATGCCGATTTAACTGCATCTGGTATTTTAGAAAAACTTAAAGGACCTGGAGGTACAACGTTATATTTTCCAGATGTAAAAGGTTCATGGCAGACATATACTACAGAATTTGTAGCACCTGCTGGTGTAACCGATTTTAATTTTGAATTCAGAACATATAAAGAACCAGCTGTTGTATATTGGGATAAAATGTTTTTCGGTGAAAAAATAACTGCTGGAACATCTTCTTTATCTGAAAGTAATTTTAAGGTAAATGTTTTAGGAAAAAACCTAATCCTAAAAAATGCAGCTAAGGGTTCAACAGTTGAAATTTTCTCTGCATTAGGCTCTAAAGTTCAATCTTCAAAACTTGAAAATGGTTCAGT
>JFJP01039145.1_pt1 | contig 24043 bp, 22 predicted proteins | sample 431651 | NCBI WGS metagenome assembly JFJP01 (sample SAMN02602958, study PRJNA72255) | Microbial mat metagenome, whole genome shotgun sequencing project. | biome: fresh water; feature: sink hole; material: water; isolation source: purple microbial (photo- and chemosynthetic) mats found in...
TTTTTATTTGGACATATCTGGCTATCCGTCTTTGCTGTAAATGTGCTTCTCACTTCAATCCCAGATCCTCTATCGGACTCCTCACCAACACCAGATTACGCCTGCTAATATGTGTGTAAATCTCTGTTGTTCTGCTGCTTCTGTGTCCGAGTAACTCTTGTATATACCTTATATCTAATCCGCTTTCGTGTAAATGGGTGGCATAACTATGTCTCAAACTGTGAACTCCCACATCCTTCTTTATCCCCGCAATTTTTAATGCATGCTTGAATACACTATAAACACTCTCAACAGAATACTTGCCCCCGGTCTGACCTTCAAATAACCAGAATGCTGGACGGTATCCCTGTATGTATTCATCTATCTTCTCCCATACCATCGCCGGAACAGGTACTATCCTGTCATTCATCCCCTTAGCCTCCCTTATATTCAATATTCCTCTGTCTCTGTCAAGATCCTTTAACCTGATGTTTATTACTTCACTTCTCCTTAATCCGCACGAATATATAATCCATAATATCAGCATATGCTTCGTATTACGGGTCGAATTAAGAATTTTTTTCACTTCCTCCTTCGAGAAAACCTTCGGCAGCGTCCTTGCCCGCCTGGGCCTGCCAAGCTGCGAACTATCTATAGCATTACTTCCGTTCAGCTTATAATAGATCTTTATCGCCGATATCAGCTGATTATGATACGACCTCGAATAGTTGTAAAATGCAATATAGTCGTGAAAAAAATCTGAGATATCTTCTTCTGTAATATCTTTCGGATCAACATCCGAATAATATTTGAAAAATAATTCCAGGAGCGAAATATAACCATCAACCGTATTATTACTATACCTGCTTTCTGCCAGATGCCTTCTCACTTTTTCAATGCCGTTCGTAGCTTCTTCTCCAAGCTTTCGGTCTCTTATCTCAGATCCGGTATCTTCCCGCTTCTCTTTTATTGCCGCAGCTAGTATAGGTTTCTTAACAATAACTTCAACTCCTTTCGAAGAAAAATAATCTGAAAGCGAATCAACCTTCAGGCTCGACCAGCCCAGAACCCATTCAAGCCTGTCAGAATCAAAACTTGCCCGCCCGTAACTCTTCAACTCCTTAATCCATTCACTGTCGTACCTGCCTGTGAACTTTATTATAAGTTTATCATCCGACTCATCAATTGTAAATTCAACCGGTCCGTAATTCACCCATTCCTTCTTTTTTTCATTATCAGGTCCGTACGTCATTTTTCCATATTCCTTTTCTGGAATTGAAAGGGAATGAGGCTTTTCTGGTACCGGTTCACTAGGGGAGTGGACAGATTTTTCATATAAAGGATCAGGTTTTACTTTTTGTGCAACCTCATCCCTCTTTGTCTGAGTTACAATGGCTGAGATGTCAATCTCTGCAAACTCGCGGAACAAAGAAATAATCTGTTTCAGATTTTCCTCTGTATCATTAACATACCAGCACTTCTGAGTACTGCTGAACATTGCTCCGTTCAGCTTCTTTACCTGAGTAATCAGATTCTGATCGTACTCAAAAAAAATACCGTACCTCCATACATTGCGATGGAAAATACGCCTTAACGTAATCTTTTTTTTCATTTAGCAGCGAAACTAAACCCAAAGATAAAGGAAAAAGGAAAGTAATCAGTATAACATTATAGAATACCTTTTCAGCCACAGAGTGGCGACATATCGGTGGAAAAAAGAATCAAATCAGTCTTGCGTCTGTAACCGATTACCGATTAACTCTTTTTTCTTTACGCTCTACGCTTTACGCTTTACGCTTTACGCTTTACGCTTCTCACGGCACAGCCCCGTCAGTCACATAAACATCCTTCTCTCATTATGAATGATAAATAGAATTATGGTACGTGGCTGCACTTTCACTGCAAATCATCTTAAAATTATGAAGAATATTTGAAAAAAGGAATACCTCCTGAAGAAATCACATCTTGATACTTCATTCCGCAATACTTAAATGACAATCGCTCCGTGTCGCCGGTTCTTCGCTCCATACAGGGACCATAGCCGTCAACCTCTCTAACCAACCACCCCGGCCGGTATATGCATCTGTATCATAATTATAAAGCGGTCCGGCCACCCCTCCTTCAAAAAGGAGGGGAAAGGTCTCAGACATATATTCAATGCTTTAATATTGTTTTGTGTAGCTAATATCAGAGACTATTACCGATACCCCAGCATCGAAAGAAACCCATCACCGAAAAACTGTATCAGCGGCCAGATTGGAAGAAAATTAATTTTGGTTACCATTGTTGCAATAAGTAGTCCGAACAATAGATAAGAGCCATACTTGTAAAGCCCTTCATAAAATGCAGGGTATTTTTTAAAATACTGAAACGCAACATGCGAGCCGTCGAGAGGAGGGAGGGGGATTAAATTAAATATGAAAAGTCCCCAGTTAATATATATTGCATAAAGGAATACCTCAGAGGTAGTCTTAAGCCCGGCAGTGTTAAACCCCTCTGTGAAACTGTATAATATTGAGAATATTACCGAGAGTACCATTGCCAGCACTGCATTCGAAAGCGGACCGGCAAGGGCTATCTTAATTACATCTGTCTTTGGATTACGCAGGTTTTGCTCAATGAACTGGACTGGCTTTGCCCAGCCGAATCCTGCAAAAATAAGGAATATAAATCCAAGAGGATCAATATGTTTCAGGGGATTCAATGTTACACGCCCCTGTTCCTTTGAGGTGGAGTCACCGCAAAGGTGCGCAACCCAGGCATGACAGAATTCATGTACAGTTAAGCCAAGAATTATTCCCGGCAGAAACTTAAAAACTCTTACGAGATCAAAATTTTCAAACATCGTTCAAACGGCAGTATTTCTAACGGTTTTTCTTAACTGGCAGATAAAAATCCGACTGGCTAAGCTTACATTCCTTAATCATATCGATTGCATACTGCGCACCTGTAAAATTCTCATCGGCATTATTTGTCCCAATTGTGAATTTAACTCCGGCAAGCTTGGCTTTCTTAATAAACGCAGCAGACGGAATTTTGAATCTGTTATTTATCTCTACAGCTATATTGTTGTCTTTTAATGCCTTAACTACTTTATCCATACGCTCCGATGTCCAGAAATGATCGTATCTTCCGGCCATCTGCTCAGGGAGGTAAGTTGTATTTACATAAATGTTAATGGGTTCGGTATTAAGAATTTTTACAAGAGTATTAACCATATAATCCATGAACTTTTCTTCGTCTTCAATCCATGTCTCCTCTTTAATCCAGATTCTGTTCCGTCTCCCTTTTTCATCTGTAAATGTCATGCAATCGGTAAAAACATAATCAAATTTGTCTCTCGATTCCTTCGAAAATGTATTTACCCACTCTCGCCCTTCAGCCTGCATTGCCACATAAAACTGCGGATAACCTTTGAACACCGCCAACGCTGAATCGATCTGTGAATCCTTATGTATCGGAAATCCAACACCGCAGTTTATTGCTATGCCATACTGAATATTCTCAGCTTTCGATTTTACAGCAAGATCCTCAATAGTAAGCTTCCCTTTAATATGAACATGTAGATCTGTTAGAGGAAAACTGCTTTTATTCTGGCAGCTTATAAATGAAACGTATAATAGCCCGGCAAAAAGTAATGCGATTTTTTTCATTGTTTTCAATTTAAATTGTAATTATGACAACAGATTATTTAAGGGTATAAAACTAATTAAAAGTGAATCATCAGACACTGCTTTGTATTTATTTTGTTCCGGTAATCTCTTTTAATAAATTGAAAAAACCATTTTTTCTTTCCGAATTAATCCCCCAGTCAACCGGAACACTCTGATATCCATCCTTAAACGATTCATCCTTCATCCTGTAATCAAAGTATCCCCACGAGGCATATTCAGATACTGCAGCCTTGAAATTATTCTTCTTTTCACTGAAATTAAAGTGATCATCCTCATTAAAAAGAATTGGCATAGACCTATATCCCTCAACCTGACGTGTTTTAACTACCATTTCAGAAATCCTGTCAGGATCGGCAACTCCGTTACCATGAATAAGAATGAAATCAGATACTTTTACAACATTCGGGAGTGGGATAAAATCGCCTCCATAACTTGTCCCGGTATATAGCCTGTATCCGTTCTTCTCCTTATTCTTCACAAGTTCAATAAGTTCGTGTACTCTGTGAGGCTTTAGAATTTCGTGATTGTATAAATCGACATTACATTCATTGTTTATCTCAATAAGAACATTTCTGTAGTTTTTATCTAATAACCAGTCTGTTAATTTGTTAACAGCATTAATTACAGCTTTCTCATCTTTAAGTCTCTCATCCTGTCCGAAATAAAAATACCCCACAATCGGAACCATTCCAAGTTCATCGGCTCTCTTCAGAATCCGCTCAAGCCGCTTCATATACTCCGGCCTCAGCGAGCCATCTTCCCTGAACCCTGAATTATGCCATGGCTGTCCGGCTGAATAGCCAAACGGACTTCCTCCCTGAATATTCAGTGTAAAAGAGAGAAGCCCGTAGCTTTTCCATTTTTCCATATTCAGAATGAACTCGTCTGTGTTTCTGTCTGGATCCCATTTTTTTGTATCGGGATAAAGCCAGTTGTTGATTGTTTCAGGATTTAAATCATCAAATATTCCCTGAACCATCCTCGAATTCATAAGCAATCCTTCTATTTTGAAGCCGTTCCAGTAACGATTCTCGTAGGTTGGTTTGCCATTTATATAGAACTGATCTCCCTTAATACTTACAACAGTTTGACTTTGCCCGGTAAGCTGAAAACTCATCCCGGAATACAATGATATTGTCAGAATTATTGATACTAAGTGTTTCATTAATAATGGTTTTTAATTTTGTCGATAAATTATGATCCGTTTAATATTTTTTCATTGTGGCATACCAATATGTCTTTAAGCTCTTTATTCCTGTAATGCATTCCGTTTCCCTGGCAAAATGAGTATTCCCTGCAGTTTTCGCACTTACCGGTTCTTGTCCAGTCTCTGTTTCTGAATTCGCCGAATTTTGTTTCCCAGACCTCATTGAAATTATCAGTGTATATATTTCCCTGAGTAAATGACCGGTCGATATTAGGACAGGCAGAAATTGATCCATCAATCAATACAGAACCTATGTTGATTCCTGCCCTGCAAAAAAAGAAACTATCCCTGACTTTTAATTCATATTTCCCGACATAGCCTTCACAGCTGAACTTAATGTCTATTAGTTTCTGTTTTCTTTTCAGGCTTATAAAATCCATTAATCCTTTGAACTGTTTGTCATCCAGAAACAGATCAGGGTTGTTTATTGCCCGTCCGATGGGAGAAATTGTAAAAAGACGCCATGCCTTAATTTTTTTCCCGATCAGATAATCGTAAATATTCAGAAGCTCAGGAAAATTTCTTTTGTTCACACATGTTACTATATCGAGGTATAGTCTCGATGAACTTTGGGCTAAACTTATTGCCTTATCTGCTTTATTGAAACTGTTTTTCGAATTCCTCAGCCAGTTATGAGTTTCTTCCATCCCGTCGAGGCTTATTGTTAAGGCACCTAATCCGGCATTCAGTAATGAATTATGTCTTTGCTCATCATACAGATATCCATTGGTAACCATTCCCCATCTGACTCCCCGTTTCCTGATTTCCCTGCCGCATAATTCGATATCATTCCTTAACAGAGGTTCCCCCCCGGTTATAACAACTATGAAATTTTGTGCTTTGTTTTTTATAGTATCGAGAGCTGATAAGAAATCATCCATGGGCATATCTCTAATGGCGCTGTCCTTCCTGCAATCGCTTCCGCAATGCAGGCAGCCAAGATTGCAGCGTGAAGTGCATTCCCAGAATAAATAATTCAGTTCATGGATCCTGGTTTCACTTTTTTTGAAACTCTGGAATAATTTTTTTTTGAGAGTCAGAAACATCTAGATTGCTTCCAATGCAATTTCGAGAAACTTATTTACATCCACTTTTGTAATAAGTGTGTCTTTTGGAGAGTAAAGGCCGTTATTTGTCAGATCAATATCCTGGAATAAGATTTTATAACTGTCTGCCTCCTCAGTGTATAAAGTGAAATTTCCATATGCATCAGTGGTCTCATACTGCGATTGATCATTAATTGAAACTTTTATGCCTTTAATGGGCGCCCCGGTTGTTTTTGATTTAACATTACCGCTTATGAAAGTGTCAAGTCCAAAATCCTGCATTGAACCATAACAAGCCTGAAAAATAAACAATGCAGAAGTCAGACTCAATCCACCTAAGATTCTCCTTCTCCAGTTTCGTTTCATTTTTGATGATCTATCGTTTATCAACTGCAATATAAACAATTTTTTCCATATCGGATACACACAGGTAATTTAACCCCTCGAGGCATAGGCGTTAACTTAAGAAAATATAGAACGTGCCAGAAATTAAAAACTTTCCCCTCCTTTTGAACTAATCTCATATCACATCACAAATTATGTCACATGGAGAAAGAGAGAAGGAGATCCCTCGCTAACGCTCGGGATGACAGGTATTTAGTTGATTAGTAGGAGGAAGAAGCGGCGATTCGCGAGTGAAATCCCTCATTAATAGAATGTCGTTGCGAATCGCCGCTTCTTCCTCCCATGTCCCAAAAAATAAAGTGTCATCCCGAATTCCGACACACCGGAGCTTGCGGAGGTTTGGAGGAATGAGGGATCTCCTTCTCACAGCAGGAAATTAACAAAAAAGATGTGGATAAAGATTAGCCTTTTGAAGGAGGGGTGGCCGCAATATAATGCTGGTTTGTTTATTGCAAAGTTAATTTGCGGCCGGGGTGGTTGATTAATTATTTCTGTTTTCATTTCAGATCTTTGCGTCCTTTGCGGTTAATGGATTTTTTTATTTCTGCCAAAAATCTCTTACGTTTACAATATGAAACAGAAACTTATATCTATCGCTGTATTCCTCCTGATTTCAGTCAGGGTGGTCAATTCGCAAACTGCGAAGGACACAATTGTATATCTCCTTACCTGCGGTCCGGGGACTGAAACTTATTCAATCTATGGCCACAGTGCTTTGAGAGTTGAGATCAGTTCTGAGAAAAGTGATAAATTTTACAATTGGGGTGTATTCGATTTCAGTACCCCTAATTTTGCATGGAAATTTGCAAAAGGCAGATTGGATTATATGGTAATTGAAGAATCAAAAGACCATTTCCTCAGAACATATTTCTACGAAAAAAGATATGTCTATTCGCAGATTATCAATCTTTCTCCGGAAGAAACAAAAAAACTGATTATCCTTGTAAATGAAAACCTTAAACCTGAGAACAGAAAGTACAGGTATGATTTCTTTTATGATGATTGTTCCACCCGCATAAGGGATCTTCTCGAAAAATCAATAGGCGATAAACTCCTTTATCCACCTCCCGGAAATGAGAAACTTCCCACTTTTCGCTCAATGGTTGGCAGTTATCAGGCAGGTAAGCCCTGGCTTAACTTTGGAATTGATCTGATAATGGGCTCTCCGGGCGATAAGAAAGCCGGATTTCGCGAGCAGACTTTTCTTCCTATCGATCTGAAGGAGAATCTTTCGGAAGCAGTTGTTAACAGAAATGGTAAAATGACTCCATTGCTTAAGAATCATGTAGTCATTTTTGATTTCGAGCCGATAATCCTCAAACCAAATTTTCTTACATCTCCTGCCTTTCTTTTTACACTTTTAATGATAGGCATATTTATCCTTTCAGCTTATGCAAAAAGCCGGAAAGCCAATCGGCTGATTGATATTGCGGTATACTTCGTCTTTTCGGTCCTTGCAGTTATGATGATCTTCTTCAATTTTTTCACAGATCATCAGCAAATGAAATGGAATCTGAATATTTTATGGCTTAATCCGGTTTTAATTGCATGCCTGATTTCACTGTTAATAAGAAAGGAATCAGTTATATTATTCAGGACTATCTTTATAATATCAGCAGGATTTATTGCAATTCATATTTTGCTGCCGCAGTCATTTAATATAGCATTTCTGCCGCTTGTAATGATTCTGGTTGTCCGCAGTTCAGTACGGGCAAAGTACAGCTGGAATCCGCTCTCGATGAAATAGTTTCCTTTTTGTGGAAGAAAGAGTAACTCATAATCAAATTGGAGATTTGATTGGGAGATCCTTCGCTCCGCTCAGGATGACAGTGCTTGCTGGGGCATGGAGTGGGAAAGAAGAGGCGATTCGACTGCAGACTTTGAAAATGGGACGAGGTTGGATTTCGAATCGCCTCTTCTTTCCCACTGATAAAACCCAACACCATGTCATCCTGAGCGGAGCGAAGGATCTCATCGTGCTGTAGTATATTAATAATTATGTGGCCGCAGTAGAATACTTATTTATTTATTGCATAGTTAATTTGCGGCCGGGGTGGTTGATTAATTAATTCAAAAAAAAGTTCCCCTCCCTTTTTTAGCATGGGAAATGTCCAGGTATGAAATTTTTTCAGGCTAGCGCGGATCTGTGATCCGTGCTACTCAAATATACCATATTAGATTGCAATATAGCAGACTTCAAGCACCGATTACAACCGAGCAGAGTACAAGGCACCGATTACAACCGAGCAGAGTACAAGGCACCGATTACAACCGAGCAGAGTACAAGGCACCGATTACCGATTACAAATCGGCGCCAGCAACTGCGAGCTCGGCGAAGCCAAATCGGCGCCAGCGGAGCTTAAATATTTCGGTGCTCTGCACCTTTTGTGTTAAAATGCAAATACCTTTCTACAAATATCAAGCGGCTCTGCCGCATTCAATTGCCCTGATATTTTCTACAAATATTTTGCTATCCATTTACATTATATATTTATAAACAATTAATTATATGTAGGTTAACATACCTTCACTAGTACAAGCCAATATTAATATTTCTGAGTTTTTACAAGTAAAATTAATCTTAGGTGCAGAGCACCAAAATATTTTATTAACATGGTTTTTCATTTAACAAAAGTTTAACACTCGTTAACACCATTTTAGGATCGTGAAGACTTCTTTTGCACTGTTATTCAACAATAGTTTGAGTGACAGTTTTTGTTATACGTTTTATTATCTTTGCTACTTAAAATTTTTAAGCTATGGAGCAAACTGCTGACATCAGAGTTTTGAATGAAAAAATTGAAAAAGAGAGCGCCTTCGTCGACATAATAAGGATGGAGATGAATAAGGTAATTGTTGGTCAGAGACATCTTACCGACAGCCTCATGATAGGCCTGCTTGCAAACGGACATATATTGCTCGAAGGAGTGCCCGGACTGGCTAAAACCCTTGCAATAAAATCGCTTGCATCAATTATCGATGCAAAATTCAGCAGGATTCAGTTTACACCAGATCTCCTGCCGGCCGACCTTATCGGTACTATGATCTACAGTCAGAAAAAGGAAGAATTCATTGTGAAGAAAGGTCCGGTTTTTGCAAATTTTATTCTTGCAGACGAGATTAACAGGTCTCCGGCAAAAGTACAGAGCGCCCTGCTTGAAGCAATGCAGGAGAGGCAGGTAACTATTGGTGAGAATACATTTAAACTCGATGAGCCATTTCTTGTCCTTGCAACTCAGAACCCGATCGAACAGGAAGGTACCTATCCTCTTCCCGAGGCACAGATCGACAGGTTCATGATGAAAGTCCTGATCGATTATCCGACTATTGAAGAGGAGAAAATGATTATCCGCGAGAACCTGGCACAGGAATTTCCCAAAGCAAATACGGTTCTCAGAATAGATGATATCGTAAGGGCACGAAATGTTGTGCGCGAAGTTTATATGGACGAAAAGATCGAGAATTACATCCTGAATATTGTTTTTGCCAGTCGCTCACCTGAAAAATTCGGCCTGCCTCAGTTTAAGAATATGATCTCTTATGGCGCATCACCAAGGGCATCAATTAACCTGTCGCTTGCAGCAAAGGCATTTGCATTTATTAAAAGACGCGGTTATGTAATTCCCGAGGATATAAGAAGCATCTGTTCCGACGTTATGCGTCACAGGATTGGTCTTACATATGAAGCTGAAGCTGAGAATATTAACCAGGATCATATTATTTCAGAAATACTTAATGTGGTTGAGGTGCCTTAATAATTCTAAATGAGATCTGTTTGCATAATATTCTTTCTTTTTGTAACCTGTTCTGTGGTAACAGGTCAGAATCTTATCGGTTATAAAGGTTCTGATATAAAAAAATTCATGAAGGAAAACAGGAAAGATATGAATTTTGAAAAAGTCACAAATAGTAAATTCCAGTATTTAAAGTATTCTGATAATTCAGATAGCCAGACCTTGCTGTTCTTTATGAATGCCGATTCTGTATGCAACAGTATCAGAATGATTTGTGATGGACCTTCCAAAGCGGAAAGGATTAAAGAGTTTAATTCAAATTACAAATCGGGTGGTGTAAATAAATGGATCGACACCCGGGAAGGAAAGAATTATTCTATCCGTGTCGAAGAGGAACCCTGGTCTTCAATAATAACAATTGAACCGGCTAAATAATCTGATGTAAAGTGGAAGCAACCGAGTTATTAAAGAAAGTACGGAGAATAGAGATCAAAACCAGAGGTCTCAGCCGTCATATCTTTGCCGGAGAATATCATAGTGCTTTCAAGGGAAGAGGTATCGCTTTCAGCGAGGTGAGGGAATACCAGTATGGCGACGACATTAGAAGTATCGACTGGAATGTTACTGCACGATTCAATCATCCTTATGTTAAGGTATTCGAGGAGGAAAGAGAACTTACTGTAATGCTGCTGATTGATGTAAGCGGCTCCGGTAACTTCGGAACAGCCGTGAGTTTTAAAAGAGATATAATGACCGAGGTTGCAGCTGTATTATCATTCTCTGCTATTTTTAATAACGATAAAATAGGTGTTATCTTCTTCAGCGATAAGGTTGAAAAATTTATTCCTCCACAGAAGGGGAAAAAACATATCCTCAGAATAATAAGGGAATTGCTCGACTTCAAAGCCGAAAGCAAAAAAACAAACCTCGATGAGCCTTTACGCTTCCTTTCAAATGCTATCAAAAAGAGGTGTACCGCATTTATTATTTCAGATTTTATGGTTCCCGATTTCGAAGATGCACTTAAAATAGCATCAAACAAACACGATATTGTTGCTTTAAAAGTATTTGACCCGGTTGAACAGTCAATGCCCGATATCGGCCTTGTTAAGATTTCAGATTCCGAGACAGGTGAGGAGAAGTGGATTGATACTACTTCAAAAATTACAAGGAGATCATACGAACAATGGTGGACTAATCACCTTGAACTGGTAAGGAATACTTTTAACCACTGTGGTGTCGACTCGGCCGAATTGCGGACCGACCTCGATTATGTAAAACCACTTATTAAGTTGTTTTCGAAGAGATAAAAGAATGAAGAGATTTGTATTTAAAATATTTCTTATATTAATAACCATTGCCTCAGTTAATGGCCAGGATGTGAATGTTACTGCAAAATTCGATTCGGCCTCTATCTACATTGGCGACCAGATAAAATTTTCGGTGACAGTTGAAAAACCTGCATCATTAGTTTTAGATATGCCGGTACTGAAGGATACTCTGTGCAAAAACATTGAGATCCTGTCGGGACCTGTAACAGATACTCTGCCTTCATCCGACGGAAGAATAAAACTTGTCTCTAAATACCTTATTACCTCATTCGATTCAGGATTCTATCAGGTGCGTCCGCAGTTTGCCGAAGTCAGAAATGAGGAAGGGATTAAGAGGTTTTATTCAGACTATTCTCAGCTGAGGGTAATGCGTGTTAAAATAGCCCCGGCCGATACCGCAGCTAAAATTTTCGACATTATAAAACCTTACAGGGCACCTGTAACTCTTGGAGAAATACTCCCATGGGTTCTTATTGTACTTGTTGCGGCAGTTCTTATCTGGTTTATTATAAGATATATCCGTGCCCATAAGAAAAAAGAATCAGGAATTGAACCTGTAATAAATCCCGATCCGGCACATGTAATAGCCTTCCGGGAACTTGAATCGCTAAGGAATAAAGAACTATGGCAAAAGGGCGAATTGAAATTATATTACTCAGAGCTTACAGGTATTCTGAGACAATATCTCGAAAACAGATATTCAGTCTGGTCTCTTGAACTTACTACAGCTGAAACTCTTGAAGCTCTTACAAAAACAGGCTTTAAAAAAGATGACCGGTATAATCAGCTCAAAATAGTTCTTACCAGTGCAGATCTTGTAAAATTTGCAAAATATCTTCCGGAACCGGCTGATAATGAAATACATTTTAATAATTCATGGAGCTTTGTAGAATCAACAAAGCCGCTTGAATCAAATACAGCGGAGCCTGGTTCTGATGAAAAAGGGAAAGGGGGGAGCTTATGAACGGGATAACTTTTGCCGAGCCTCTTTTTCTCTACTTGCTTGCGGTAGTTCCGGCAATGATAATTTTTTATCTTCTGAAACAGCATAAAACCACTGCATCTCTGCATATGCCGGGTTTACAGCCTTTTGCAAATACAGGAAGTACGTACCGTCACTATCTGCGGCATGTGCTCTTTGCATTCAGGGTAATTGCAGTTGGATTACTGATACTTGTGCTCGCCCGGCCTCAGGCAACAGATAAATTTCAGAATACTTCAACTGAAGGAATTGATATAATTCTTGCACTCGATATTTCAGGCAGTATGCTTGCCCGCGACTTCCGTCCCGACAGGCTTGAGGCATCGAAAGATGTTGCTACTGAGTTTATTTCCGGCAGACCATACGACAGAATCGGCCTCGTGGTTTTCAGCGGTGAGAGCTTCACCCAGTGCCCTCTTACAACAGACCATGCGGTTCTTATTAACCTGCTCAGGGAAATTCAGAGCGGAATGATTGAAGACGGTACCGCAATCGGTATGGGTCTGGCTACTTCAATAAACAGGATAAAGGACTCTGAGGCTAAGAGTAAGGTAATAATACTGCTTACCGACGGAGTTAATAACAGGGGAGAAATAGCTCCGGTAACTGCTGCCGGTATTGCAAAAACTTTTGGAATAAGGGTATATACTATAGGTGTTGGTACTCAGGGTATGGCACCTTATCCTGTTCAGACTCCTTACGGTATTCAGTATCAGGATATGCCTGTTGAGATAGATGAAGCTATACTTAAGGAGATCTCGGCTAATACCGGGGGGAAGTATTTCAGGGCAACAGATAACGACAAACTTTTGCAGGTTTATAATGAAATAGATAAACTTGAAAAATCTAAGATCGATGTAAGGCAGTTCAGCAAGAAAGAAGAGAAATTTCTGATACCGGCCTTAATTGCTTTTTGCCTGCTCTTGTTTGAGCTTATTATTCGTAACACATTATTTAAAAATCTAACATAAACAACGGAGTTTATGCAGTTATTCAGATTTGCAAATCCCGATTACTTATACTTGTTGCTTCTGCTTCCGGCAATGGTTCTGTTGTTTGTTATAAATGAGATCAGAAAAAAGAGAGCTCTGAAACGGTTCGGGAATCCTCAATTGGTTAGCACACTTGTTCCTGAAATGTCAAAATCAAGACCTCTTATTAAGTTCATAATTCAGTTTGTTGCAGTTATTGCAGGAGTTTTAATGCTGGCCAGGCCTCAGTTTGGTTCAAAGCTCGAAGATGTGAAAAAAGAGGGAGTGGAGGTAATAATTGCTCTTGATGTAAGTAACTCAATGCTGGCTGAAGATATTCAGCCCAACAGACTTACCCGTGCAAAGCAGGCAATCTCAAGGCTTGTTGATAACCTCGATAATGATAAAATCGGTTTAATTGTGTTTGCAGGTGATGCCTATACACAGATCCCGATAACAACAGATTATATTTCAGCAAAAATGTTCCTGTCAGCTATTAGTCCTGAAATGGTTCCAAAGCAGGGTACTTCAATAGGCGCAGCAATAAATCTTGGGGTAAAATCATTCAGTCCGGGCGAGGATAAAAGCAAAGCAATTATAATTATTACCGATGGGGAAAATCATGAAGATGATCCGGTTTCAAATGCCGAAGAGGCTTCAAAAACCGGAATAATAATACATACTATTGGCATTGGTTCCACAGAAGGTGTTCCTGTTCCGGTTAATGTAAACGGAAGAAAAGATTTTCTTAAGGATGTTGACGGAAACACTGTTATTACAAAACTTGATGAAGATATTCTGAAGAAAGTTGCTTTAAGTTCAGGTGGAAGTTATGTGAGGGCAAGTAATTCAAATATTGGTCTCGATGAAATATTCGGAGAGATAAAGAAAATGAAAAAGCAGGAACTTGAAAGTACTATGTATACTGAGTACAATGATCAGTTTCAGATCTTTGCAGCATTAATGATTTTTTTGCTTGTTCTTGATTTCATTGTGATGGAGCGAAAAAACAGAAGACTTGCAAATATCAGGCTGTTTAAATATAAAGTTTAATCAATTGGTGTAACTTAATGAGCAGAAATTATAACATATCATATAAAGGTTCAGGAAGCCTGCTTCTGATATCGCTGTTCCTGCTTTTGTCAGTGGCATTATCTGCACAGGCCGATAAGAAAAATATAAGAAAAGGTAACAGGGAATACGGAAATGATAAGTTTTCGGAAGCTGAAATCCTTTACAGGAAGGCTATTGATGATAATAAACAATCGCCCGATGCAACATTTAATATTGGCGATGCGCTGTATAAACAGAAGAAGTACGAGGATGCCGGAAAACAGTTTATCGAGAATGCAAATCAGAATGAGAGCCCTGAGAAAAAATCTGCAGGACTTTATAACCTAGGTAATTCGATGCTTATGGCAAATAAGCTCAAAGAAAGCATTGATGCTTATAAGGGTTCCCTGAAACTGAATCCCGACAGCCCGGAAGCAAAATACAATCTTGCTTATGCCATGGACCTTCTGAAACAGCAGGAAGAGCAGCAGAAACAGCAGGATAAGGATAAACAGGATCAGAATAAGGATGAAAATAAGAACGATCCGAATAAAGATAAAAACGATAAAGATCAGCAGAAAGACCAGGATAAAAAGGACGACAAACAAAATGATCAGAATAAAGACCAGCAGCAGCAACAGCAGTCTGTTTCAAAGGAGGATGCACAGCGTTTGTTAAATGCGCTGGCTAATGATGAAAAAAATGTGCAGGAAAAAGTTAAACTTGCGAAAGCAGCAAAAGCAAGAGTTAAGACAGTGAAAAACTGGTAAGTTTATTAAATTGTTATGAACAGGAAACTGATATATATTGTACTTCTGTTATTTTCTCTGTCAGCAACAGCCCAGGATGTTGTGCTGAAAGTTGATTACCCTGCTGTTGTTACTGCAGGCCAGCAGTTCAATGTTGCCTGGACAGTAAACGCCGGCGGAGGGGAATTCTCTTCACCGCCTTTTAACGGTTTTTATAAGATTTTAGGTCCGCAAACTTCATATAGTCAAAGTACCCAGATTGTAAACGGGAAAATGACACGTGAGATAACATATACTTATATTTATTTTCTTCAATCAGTCAAGGAAGGAAAATTTGTTATTCCTCCGGCAATATTTAAACTGAAAAACAAAGAATACCGTTCCGATTCTATGCGCATTGAGGTTGTGGCAAATGCCTCACAGGTTCAGAATGTGCAGCCTGGTAACGCTTTAGCAGCCGAGAAACATGACGGGGAATTATTTGTCGATCTGCTTGTTAACCGGAAAGAGGTATATATGGGTGAGCATATTGCTGCATCGGTTAAGATTTATACAAGGGTAAATCTGTCCGGCATAAATGAATTAAAATTTCCTTCATTTAACGGATTTCTGAAGACTGATGTTGAAACACCTCAGCTTAAATCACTTACTCAGGAGAATGTAAACGGAAGTGTTTACGGAACAGGTGTAATCCAGCAGTTCCTCCTTTATCCGCAGATCTCCGGAGAATTAACAATCGACCCGGTTCAGATCTCTGTGCTAATCCAGGAAAAATCTGCACAGTCCGACCCTTTCTTCAGTGGATTTTTCGACACCTATCAGACTGTTCCGAAAGCAATTGCAAGCCGTCCGGTTAAGATAAAGGTAAAACCGTTGCCGGGCGCGCAGCCTGCTGATTTTTCAGGTGTTGTCGGAAAAATTGATTTGAAGGCAGTAATTAATAAAGACTCCGTAAATGTTAATGATGCCATTAATCTTAAAATTACTGTTTCCGGATCAGGTAATATTAAAATAGCTTCATCTCCAATATTAAAACTCTCTCCCGATATTGAAGTCTACGATCCGAAAGTAACCGAGAGTATAAAGAACGGGCTAAATGGGGCAACCGGCCAAAAGACATTTGAATTTCTGCTTATCCCAAGGCATTACGGCGATTATACAGTGCCTCCTGTAACCTATTCTTATTTCAATGTATCAACCGGCAGATATGAAAAACTTACTACTCCGGAATTCAGTTTTTATGCCAGGAAAGTTACCGACCAGAATACAGGAATAACCGTGTATGGAGGCGTTTCCAAAGAGGATGTTAAGTACATGGGGAAGGATATCCGGTTTGTAAAATCAACACCCGGAAAACTGAAGAAGGCAGGAACACTGATCGTATCGGGCCGTTCATTTTACAGTGCTTATGTTTTTGCTCTGTTTGCTTTCCTTACAATACTTTTTTTGCGACGCGAACATGTGCGCCGTAACTCCGATAAAACACGGGTGGCAAACCGAAAAGCCGGTAAAGTAGCAATCAAAAGGCTTCATAAGGCCTCCGTTTGCCTTAAAAATAAGGAGATCGACAATTTTCATGAAGAGATACTGAAGGCTGTCTGGGGTTATCTGAGCGATAAACTTAGCATCCCTGTCGCAGATCTTAACAGGAATAATGCCATCACTGCACTCACTGAGAAAGGTATAGACGAAGAGAGACTTAATGCACTGAACAGAATTCTCGATTCCTGCGAATTTGCACGATTTGCCCCATCGGCTTCAGGATCGGAAGCGGAAACTATTTATGAGGAAACATCACGGTTTATTAAATCAGTCGAAAACACATTAGGCTAAATCATGAAGATTAAGGCATTACATACCAAAACTCTGATATTATTCCTTCTGCTTGCAGGTTCGGCTCAGGCTCAGAATGCCAATATTGAGAAATTTAACCAGGGGGTTACACTTTTCACATCATCGGGTTACAGGGAGGCACTTCAGCTTTGGACTGAAATTTATGATACAGGTTACCGATCGGCAGAATTGAACTATAATATTGGAAATGCATACTTCAAGCTGAATGATATCCCAAAAGCAATATTGTTTTACGAAAGGGCTTATCTGCTTAAACCTGCAGATGAAGATATAAACTATAACCTGCAGATAGCACGAACTCTTATTGTTGACAGATTCCAGGAAATTCCCGAACTATTCTTTGTACGATGGTATAACCTTGTATCATTATTCCTGCCGGCAAATGTTTGGGCTGTTTTAAGCCTGACAGCATTTATCCTCTCTCTTTTATTTTTATCCTTTTATTTATATACTTCAAAATACAGCTTTAAAGTCCTGGGATTCTGGCTTGCAATGTTTTTCATAATAATTTCTGCTTCATCACTGGCTCTTACCCTGAGAAACAAATCACTCGTATTCAACAGCCACAAAGCTATAATCTCAAGCCCTATAGTCAATGGGAAAAGTTCTCCCGACAGCAGCGGAACTGATCTTTTTATTCTTCATGAGGGGACCAAAATTACAATTGAAGATGAAGTAGGTGAATGGTACGAAATCAGATTGTCCGACGGAAACAAAGGTTGGGTTCCTGTAAATTGTCTGAATATAATCTAATCATATTGCAACTTATTTGCTATATTTCCGGTCAGATTTTTAAGAGTATTACTAACCCTTTTCAATGATGAAAAAGCTTATTCTTGTTTCTGTAATCGTTCTTTCGGTTTTGGCTTGTAAAAAAACTGAATTTGCTCCCGAAGGACCTACTGATGTGAGAATTAAGAATATCTCCGATATTACTTTCAATGAAGTAGTTGTAAGTACATCAGAGAATAAGGGCGACACTCTCGCATTCGGAACAATTCTTTCAGGTGCAGCTACTGAATATATACGTTTTTCTAAAGCTTATGCAAAAGCCGAAATATCAGCAATGATAGCTGTTAACGGAGCCCTCGTTAAATTCTCTACCGGTCCGGTTGATTATACATTTATGAATTATATTGGACAGGACATGATAACCTACGAGGTTTTTATTTCAAATATGAATACACATAAACTTGAAATAAACAAGGTTGTTCTTGATGCTCCGCTTGTTCTTAAGTAGCTCCTGGATGCCATTATCGTCAGATTAATGGAAGAATTTCTAACTGCCTGCCCACGAAACTGCTACAGCACCTGTTCCTTTAGGGTACAGGTTGAAAATAATAAAATCAGAAGAATTCTTCCATATTCAGGAAACCTCGCCACACCTGAGGGTCCTTGTATAAAAGGTCTGTCGTATATTGAACGTCAACACTCAGCAGACAGAATAATCCACCCACTTATAAAATCTTCCGACGGAAGCTTCAGCCGCATTACAATGCAGGAAGCTTTAGAAATTATCTGCAGAAGACTGAATGACCTAAAAAGTAAATTTGGTCCTCACAGCATACTCTGGTACAGGGGAAGCGGAATGTCAGGTCTCACTAATGAAATCGGATCAGCATTCTGGAAAGCATTCGGGGGAGCAACAACAACTTATGGCAATTTGTGCTGGCCTGCAGGGCTGGAGGCTGTCAGGCTGACTTTAGGTTCTGTGAAGCACAATGTTCCCTGGGATCTTGAGAATGCCCGAACAATTGTTATCTGGGGCAAGAATCCTGCCGAAACAAATATACAGGAGATGGCATTCATTGCCAGGGCCAGGGATAATGGCTGTAAGGTAATTGTTATTGACCCGGTACGTACACCCACAGCAGATAAAGCGGATCTTCTTTTTATGCCGAAATCAGGTACCGACGCTGTTTTGGCTCTTGCTGTTGCAAAGTTACTTATAGAAAAGAATCTGACAGATGTTCAGTTTATCAGAAATCATGTAAAAGGATTTGATGAATTTCGTAAATCTCTTAAACTGTCACCTTCCGAAGCTGGAGTTATTACAGGGATTCCGGCTGAAAATATAACTGAACTGGCAAATATTATTGGAAACGGGGGACCGGTTACTTTTCTTCCGGGATACGGATTACAAAGGCATCTTAATGGTGGTCAGACAGTAAGGGCAATTTTGTCACTGGCAGTTATTACGGGCAACCTTGGCAAGCCCGGAGCAGGCTTCAATTATGCTAATCTGCAGAGCTATATTTATGATGACGTAAAAGAGCCCAATTCATATTATCCCGATCCTGATGAAGACTTCCCCTTCAGACGCACTGTTTCAATGGCAAAACTTGGACTCGATTTGCTTAATACAGATAATCCGGGAATAAAAGCAGCCTGGATAGAGAGGGGAAATCCTGTATTGCAATCTCCCGATTCAGCTAATGTGAGAAAAGCATTTTCAGCAATGGAGTTTAAGGTTGTGGTTGATCAGTTCATGACCGATACTGCTGAAATGGCGGATATAATTCTACCTGCGAAGGATCTGTTTGAGCAGTCGGACATAATCGGTTCGTACTGGTCTCCTTATGTTCAGTTTAAGCCAAAAATACTGGATTCACCGGGCGAGGTTCAGCCCGAGAGTGAAATATATTATAATCTGTCTGAAAAACTAAAACTCAATATTGAGAATAGCAAAATCCCCCTGCCCGGGAATGAGAATATTGAGGAATGGCTGAGGAACAGGATTGCAGGATACTCTGAACTTAGTTTGAAGGATCTGAAAAATGGACCTGTCCTTGCTCCGGGTCTGCAGCAGATTGCCTGGGAAGATCTGAAATTTGAAACACCCTCAGGAAAGATTGAGTTATATTCAGAGGAGGCCAGGAAGATCTGGAATGTCTCTGAACTTCCTGAATTCGTGCCAGTTCCTGATGAATCTCAAAACGGGAAATTCCCAATTGTAATTCTGACGCCAAATGCCGCTAACAGAATCCATTCCCAGTTCGGCAATCTTAAAGTAATAAAAGAGACTACTCCTGAACCGGCAGTATTGATTTCACCTGCGGATGCATTAAACCGCAAGATCTCAACCGGAAATAAAATAAGGATCTTTAATAACAATGGCGAGATCTGCAGCAAGGCCAGGGTATCCGGCCGAATTCCTCCAGGAACAGCTGTGCTTCCAAACGGAATCTGGTTGAAGGAAGGGGGAGGAGCTAATTTTCTGATTGCAGGAAGAGAAACAGATATTGGTTTCGGTGCAGCGTTCCATGATAATATGGTTGAGATTGAAAATGCTACCTGACATGCAGAAAGGATTCATATTTGATTCAAACAGGTGTGTTGGTTGCGGAGCATGCAGTGCAGCATGCATCCTTGAGAATAGCTGGGAGGTCCGGCCAAGGAATGTTTATTGTTATAACTCAGATGTAATCTCTGCACTTCCCCTTATAAACCTTTCTCTTGCCTGCAATCACTGCGAAAAAGCTGTTTGCCTCGAAGGGTGTCCGTCATCTGCATATTTCAGAGACCCTGTTTCAGGTGCTGTAATAATTGATGAGAATAAATGCATCGGATGTAAGTATTGCCAGTGGAATTGTCCGTACGATGCTCCAAAATTCAATAATGAAAAGAAAGTAATAGGTAAATGTAATCTCTGCTATACCGGACTGGCAGAAGGAAGATTGCCGGCCTGCGCAAATGGCTGTCCTACAGGAGCATTGTCTTTCGGAGATTTATATCAAAATACACATAATGAGTATTATCCATGGTTTCCCGAAAAACAGCTTAATCCTGGAATTGAGTTTTCAGAGAAAAGATCCTATGGCCCGGTGAAAGTATTTCCGCAGCCAGCTTCGGAAAAGGATGAATCTTATTATAAGGAAGATAATTCAATAAAGTCAGCAACATCTGACTGGAGCCTGATTGCATTTAGTTTTCTTACAACAGTTTCTGTCTCGCTATTTGCTTCCTCATTTTTTACCGGGGACATTTCTTTTCAAATGTTTTCATTAACAGCATTACCTTTTGCTGCCCTGTTTTCAATTTTTCATCTCGGCAGAAAACTGAGGGCATGGAGAGCGATCTTCAATCTTCGTTCATCGCCCTTAAGCCGTGAAATAGCAATGTTCGTACTATTTTCAATTGTGGCTGCTGCTTCATTTATACTTAAGTTACCCGGATTACTAATCACAGCTTCAATAATCGGTATCCTTCTTCTCATTGCAATCGACAGTGTCTATATTTATGCTGATAAACGGAAGAAAATCATGCTTCATGGCGGACAGACTTTTGTCAGTGCTTTGCTGATCATTGCTTTTTTCACAGGAAATGCTCTGCCATTTCTTTTCATAGCATTAATAAAAACTGCCTCTGCTGTATATGGTATAAAAGTAGATATAAGGACAGGCATAAACTTCCTGTTGAGATTTTTCAGATTATTTCTACTTTTAGTAACATCATTTTATATAATCTCAGGACAGCCATTCTTTGATGTTGTAATAGTAAGCCTCTTTCTTGCAGGAGAACTACTGGAGAGGGTCTTGTTCTATATTGATTTTCAGCCATTGAACATCAATAATTTAATGCACAATTATTTAATTACTGCGAATAATGAAAAAGAAAGAGGTTAACAGCTCCAGAATGCCGGTTTACCGCGATGCCGGTTTTGAACTTTATGATGCAGGTATTACTGCAGGAGCGTTTAAGAAAGAGACTGAACATGAACGGGAACCTGATAATTATATCTATTCACGATATCGTAATCCAACTGTCGTTGCTGCAGAAGAAGAAATAATGAAACTTGAAAAATGCAACTGGGCTCTTCTTACTCAGTCGGGAATGTCGGCAATTGATACTGCCCTTTCAGTTTTTCAGAGAGGCGATAAAACAAGGCCATGGCTCTTTTTTACCGAGATTTATGGCGGGACAATTTCTTTCATCGAATCGGTGCTGAAAAAGAGGAGAGGTCTCGATATTCACCACTTCATGCCGGAGAACGGGACATATAACCTCACTGAATTTGAAAAGATCCTGCTGAATCTGAAGCCGGAGATTGTATATATAGAATCAATCTCCAATCCCATGGTTATGGTGGCCGATGTAAGTGAAATAACAAAGCTGGCGCGAAAGCATAACGTAAAAGTCATTATCGACAATACTTTTGCAACACCCTGGCTTTATAAACCCCTTGACGACGGAGCCGACATTGTAATTCACAGTGCAACAAAGTATTTCTCCGGACATGGTAATCTTACAGCCGGAGTATTATGCGGAAACGATCAGCAGATAATGAAAGATGCAATAGAATACAGAAAGTTTGTAGGCCATATGCTTTCACCCGATGATGCCTACAGATTACATACACAAATTCAGACATTTGAGCTCAGGTTTTCGAGGCAGTGCAGTAATGCTGCATCACTGGCTGAGTTTCTGAACTCAAACAAAGCAATTGGCAAGGTGTGGTATCCGGGATTGAAAAATCATGCAACCTTCAAAACGGCTGAAAAACTGTTCGGCGGAAAAGGATACGGTGCAATGATTACTTTCGATTTAGCCGGTAAAGATGGAATAGAGAAAAGATCAAAAAGAGATAAATTTATTGCTCTTGTTTCGGAAAAAATAAAACTAATTCCAACGCTTGGCGATCCGCATACAATACTGATGCCTGTTGAATCCGTTTGGGGAGCAAAGTATCCTGAACCGGGAATGATCAGATTGTCTGTGGGATTTGAAGAGTATACTGAGCTGGAAGAAGTTATAAAAAAGGCTTTGGGCTCGTTATAGGATTAACGCTAGCGCGGATCTGTGATCCGTGCTATTCGATTTAAATGGCACAGATTGCAACCGAGCAGAATACAAGGCACGGATTACAACCGAGCAAAGGCACGGATTACAAATCCGCGCCAGCGGAGTCATACAAGCACCTTTGGGAGCTCGGCGAAGCCAAATCCGCGCCAGCCTTTAAAGCTTCTACAGCCTTCTCCCTATCTCCAGTCCACCGGTTCCACGCCATGCTCCTTCAGATACTCATTGCACTTACTGAAATGATGGTTTCCGAAAAATCCTCTTGAAGCTGAGAGAGGCGAGGGGTGAACAGATTCAAGAACCAGATGCCTCGATCTGTCTATTGATTCTCCTTTTTTCTGGGCATATGCCCCCCAAAGAAAAAAGACAAGATTTTCTTTTTCGCGGTTTAGTACCTGTATTACACTATCTGTAAACTGCTCCCATCCCTTTTTCTGATGCGATCCGGCCTGATCAGCTCTTACGGTGAGTGTTGCATTAAGCAGCAATACTCCCTGGGATGCCCATCTTTCCAGATTGCCTGAGACCGGACGCTTAATTCCAAGATCCAACTCAATCTCCTTAAAAATATTTAAAAGACTTGGAGGGAACCCAACACCATCCCTGACAGAAAAACACAAACCATGTGCCTGTCCGGGTCCGTGATATGGATCCTGACCAATAATCACAGCTTTCACATTTTCGAAATGACAAAGATTGAATGCATTAAATATTAGACCCCCGGGAGGATAGACTGTGCTACTTTTGTATTCATTTTTTACAAATTCCGTAAGCCTGATGAAGTATTCCTTCTCAAATTCGCCGGAAAGTCTTGATTTCCATGAGTCATCTATCCTGACATCCATAATTGAAATATACAATGGTTTATGGTTACTAAATTAATAAAATATTCAGGAGCCCGAAACAAAATGGGCTGCAGTATCTCTCCGCAGCCCATACCCATAAGTTCACCCTCACAACCAAAACTAAAACTACTTCTGAATATTAAACTGAAACCATATATTTGTTTATAAATATAAGTTCCAGCATTAATATTCATTCAAATATATAAAAATAATTAAGATGTCACTTACAAATTGAATTTAAAAACATTTAAACTTCACTATAAAAGACTTTAGTCCTTAAAGTAAGGGCTAAAGCCCGCTACAGGGCAGTATCTGAATCCGTTGGCTAAAGCCCTGTCCCTGGCAGTTTATGAATCCGTTGGCTAAAGCCAACGGTAAATGAAACGAACATTATTTTATTGAGTTATTAACTGT
>JFJP01037925.1_pt1 | contig 24038 bp, 16 predicted proteins | sample 431651 | NCBI WGS metagenome assembly JFJP01 (sample SAMN02602958, study PRJNA72255) | Microbial mat metagenome, whole genome shotgun sequencing project. | biome: fresh water; feature: sink hole; material: water; isolation source: purple microbial (photo- and chemosynthetic) mats found in...
CGGAAGGGCTCTTCATTTCATTAACTAAAATCTGTTTGATTGCATTTGAATATTTAAGTTCGCTTGCGGTAGTTAAAATATTCTCTAAATCAAAACTTGTTTTACTAAACTTCTTAATTTCAGCCACAATCGTTTCCTTAATATTTGCAATATCAAAACTTAGGAATGGTTTTTCGTCCATTTTATTAGCAACTTCCAAATCAGTATAGAAATGGTACTCTACTCCGTTTGTTAAAATAGCAAATCGGGCTTTTGTAAGGTGAAAGTACTTATGAACCTGAGTATAATGTTTTTCCAATTTTTCACCACACCATTTACATTCGATAATGATTATCGGTTGTCCATCTTTCATTATTGCATAATCGACTTTCTCCGCATTACTTGCGCCAAAATCTGTAACAAATTCGGGAACTACTTCTAATGGGTCGAAAACATCATACCCAAGTGCTTGTATGAAAGGCATAATAAAAGCATTCTTTGTTGCTTCTTCTGTTTGAATTTGGCTTTTCAGTTTTTCAACTCTATCGCCAAGTACTTTAATTCTATCAATAAAATCCATATTTTTATAATTTAAATTGTTGTTAATGAAGTAAATATATAATTGAAAATTTTTCGAAATAAAAAAGGCGTGAACCTTTGCATACATTTTCAACTTGTCTTAGGTATCGCCAAACACCCGTGCAAAATTGAAATAAGCAAAGGAACACACCTTGTTCAGGTGCATTCACTTTCCCTATTTCTCTTTGCACTGTTAAAATTGGCGATTTTAAGACAAGAGAAATATGATTATGAAACGCTAAATATGTTATTTGTTTGAAAATCTATATTTTATGTATTTTTACATAGGCAAAATATTTGGGTTAAAACTGTGTTTTTGTTAAAATTATTCGTTCAATCGGAAACAAAGATAATAAAATTGGATATGAAACATCTAAATAAAATTAGATTTTTGATTGTCAACTATTGCAAATATTGTATTAAAAACCTTCTTTAAATCCGAATCAAATAAAGTGCCTATTTGTCTGTCAATCAATGTATTTTCTATTGTTGCAATTTTGTGTAATCGAACAACTGAGGGTGTTAACAGACCAGCCGAGTTCCAATTATCTATCGTAACATCGTATTCTGTTTCGTATAGTTGGGTTGTTATTCTTGCCAAAATCAAGTCGTTATCGTTTGTATCAGCAATAACAAGTGCAGGTCTTTTTTTCGCATTTACAGCATTTGTAAATGGAAATGAAAGCAATAATATATCACCAAATTTATACATAACTACAATTTATCATAAATTGAATCCGACTCACTATACCCTTGTAAAAACTGTTCTGAAGTGGTTTTTGTCCACAAAGTGTCTTCGTCAATCGCATCATCAATCAAAAGCATTATTCTAATCGGTTTTTTCGTATTGGTTACAAACCGTCTAAATCTTTCGGGAATTTCAATACTATTCTGATTAGATATTTTAGCTTGATATTCAATTACTTGTACCATAATTTTATTGTAGATTTATTTACTTTCGTTTCAAATTATTCGTTCAAAACTGTAGCAAAGATAACAAAATTGGTATTGAATATGAAATTATTTTCGATTTATTTCGATTCCGATTCATTATCTCCTATAATCAAAAAAAATATCCCAATTTTCTTGTTTTATATAAATATAAACACTATATTTGTGAAAAATTCACAAATAACAATTGTAAATTATGCTAATAGAGTTTAGTACGGCAAATTTCAAATCGTTTAAAACCATGCAAACCTTATCTATGCGGGCGGCTAATATTTTGTCGAAAGATAAGGAAATGGATACAAATAATGTACGGCAGTTGAACGATAAAATCAGAACACTCACAAGTAAAGCTATTTATGGCGCAAATGCCAGTGGTAAAAGCAATTTGGTTAAGGCATTTTTGGCTTTTATAACCATTGTTGGTAATTCGGTAAAAGACGAAAATATCCTAAAACGCTGGGTTCGCAGATATGAATTGGATTTTGAAGCCGAAACGCAACCTACATTTTTTCAAATGATTTTTGCTTTAGAAAATGAGGAAAATAAACCTATTGTTTACCGCTATGGTTTCGAAGTGTTTAATAATCAGATAATTTCGGAATGGCTGTTTGGTGTACCCAAGCGGGTAGAAGTTCCGTATTTTATCAGAGAGGAAATGAAAGTGACGGTAAACGAAAGGGTTTTTAGAGAGGCAAAAAAATTTGAGGATTTAACCAAACAAGGTGATAATGAAATATTTAGAAATAATTCGTTGTTCGTAAGTGCGGTTTCAAGTATGGGCGGACGGTTTTCGAAAAATGTAATCAAATCTATCACAGGAATAAATATTTTATCCGGCATAGATGACCCTATGATTAACGAATTTGCAAGCGAAAAACTGGAAACACCCAACGAAAAACAAGAGATTTTAGAATTACTAAAAGCCGCCGATTTTGGAATTGAAGATATTGGTAAACTCAAAACCGATGATGAAATTGGCTCAGAGGAATTTTACACCAAAAGAAGTAAATACGTTGAAAATAAAAAGGTTACAGAAATAGTTGTTGATTTCGATGAATGGGAATCGCAGGGAACCAAGAAGTTCTTTTTTATGAGTCCATTACTAATTGGTGCATTAAAAGAAGGGCGTACATTGATAATTGATGAATTTGATGCCCGATTGCACCCTTTACTGACAAGGAAAATTGTAAGTTTATTCAATTCGACCCTAACAAATAAAACCGGTGCGCAGTTGATTTTTGTAACCCACGACACAAATTTCTTAAAATCAACCCTTTTGCGGCGTGACCAGATATGTTTTATCGAAAAAAATAATTTCGGAAGTTCGACTATCAAAACGCTTGTCGAATTTAAGGGAATCCGCAACGATGCGACTTTTGATAAGGAATATATTCAGGGAAAGTATGGTGCAGTGCCGTTTTTGAATGAAATGGATAAGAAATTTACAAAATAATTCCATGAGCAACAAGCCTATAAAAAAGGGCGATAGAAACAATTCGGTTGCTCTAATAAATTCATTTCTAATCATTTGCGAAGGTGCGAATACCGAACCGAAATATTTCGAATCGTTTCCAGTCCCCAGCAATTTAGTCAAAACGGTTGGATTGGGTATGAGCAAAACGGCTTTGGTTAAAAAAGCCATCAAAATATCGAAAGAAGAAGAAAACAAAGGACGAAAAGTGTGGTGTGTGTTTGATTTTGATATAAAGCGTGACCAAAACGGTCAACAAGCTGATTACAACAATGCTATCCAACTTGCTAAATCAAAAGGATTTGAAGTTGCTTATTCGAATGACTCTTTTGAATTATGGTTTATTCTTCATTATCAGTTTGTTGATTCTCAACTTACCCGAAAAGAATATTACGAAATTCTGAATACCCATTGGCAAATTGACGATTATGAAGAATACGGAAAAAGTTTATCTTTCTGTATGTCAATATATAACAATTTACAAAACGATTCAAAAGCGAGTCAATCAAAAGCAATTGAGAGGGCAAAATTATTGTACGAAACCTACCGAAACCTCACTTATTCAAATCAAAACCCTTGTACTACGGTGTTTAGATTGGTTGAGGAATTAAATGCGACTATAAGGTAATTTTAGACATTTACACATTGAATAGCTTTTATTGTTTTTCGGATAGGCTTTCCACCCAATATTTCGGGATTTGAAACTATTTTCGAAAACCTATTATTTTCCATAATTTCAGTTATCTTAAAATGTGTAAATCAATAGCAAAGATACTAAAATTGGTTTTGAATATGAAATTATTTTTTGTTTATTTCGATTGGGTAGATTCAACTCACAAATGCAACTTTTTTTCTACTTTTGCTGCCGAAATTTAATCTAATTCAATGGACATCAGAAATATTTACGCATCGCACCCGCTACTCAAACCCATTGTTTCCGAATTATCGGACAAGGCTAAAAAGCACCTTCACCTCAAAGGACTGAAATATTCGGCAGAAGCTCTTTTTATTGCCGAATGTTTCCAACGTACTCATAAGCAAATAGTTGTAACAATGACAGACAAAGAGGAAGCTGCCTATCTGTACAACGATTTAACCCATCTGATTTCGGAAAACGATGTCCTGTTTTTCTCCTCATCGTACAAGCGAACCATCAATTACGAATATCTCGACAGCGGCGGTATTGTGTCGCGTACCGATGTCATGAACCGTATGAATCAGTGGAATACCGAAAAAATCAATCCGTATGTGGTGGTTACTTTTCCCGAAGCACTCACCGAAAAGGTGGTTACTGTAAAAAGCCTCAATAACAATACATTGGTTCTGAAAGTGGGGGAGGAAGTGTCGCAAAAAGAAGTGGTGGAATTTCTCTCCGAATATGGTTTTCAGCGGGGCGATTTTGTGTACGAACCCGGACAGTATGCCATTCGCGGTAGTTTGATTGATATTTACTCCTTTGCGCATGAATTCCCGTTTCGGATTGATTTTTTTGGTGATGAAATTGAAAGTATTCGTGCGTTCAACATCAGTCAGCAACTTTCGGTAAGTAAAATGCAGCAAGTGAGCATCATACCCGATATTCAAACTCAAAACGTTGCCGAAGAGAGAATTTCATTTTTCGATTTTATTCCTGACGATACCATTGTTTGGAGTGCAGATATAAAATATCTTATCGAACGACTTACAATGATTTACAACAAATCGGTGGAGCAAAATCCCAAACTCCCCGATGGTGTTACTCTCCCCGATTTGCTCATCACTGGAAGTCATATTCCCGCTACGTTGGAAAAAATGACTACAGTTGAAACATCAGCCACATCATTCTTCTCAAATTCAAAGCATTACGATTTTCGCATTAAGTTGCAACCCGATTTCAATAAAAACTTTTCGCTTCTTATTGATAACATTATTGACCGCACAAACAACGGTTTTACGGTGTACATCTTATCCGAAAAACAAAAACAATTGGAGCGACTGAAAGATATTTTTGAGGCAGAAAGCAAGGGCGCACAGGTAATTTTCACCCCCATCGAAAGCAATCTGCACACCGGTTTTGTGGACTCCGATATGCAAATTTGCTGCTACACCGACCATCAAATTTTTCAGCGGTATCACAAATTCAATCTCAAAAGTTCTACCATAGCACAAGGACGCGAAGCGCTCACTTTCAATGAAATAAGCAACCTGCACCCGGGCGATTTTGTGGTGCACGTTGACCACGGAGTAGGGCAATTTGCAGGATTAACCAAAATTGAAATCAACGGCAAGTGGCAGGAATCCATTGCTATAAAATACAAAGATGGTGATATTTTATACGCCAGCATACAGTCGTTGCATCGCATTTCAAAATTCAAATCCAAAGAAGGCGAACCGCCCACTGTGCACAAATTAGGTTCGGGAGTGTGGCAAAAACTCACGCAACGCACCAAATCGAAGGTCAAAGACATTGCAGCCGAGCTAATTAAGCTCTACGCCCAGCGTCGTGCCGAAGATGGTTTTGCTTTTTCTGCCGATTCGTATTTGCAGGAGGAGCTGGAGGCATCGTTTATGTACGAAGATACGCCCGACCAAGAGAAGGCAACCATAGCCGTAAAATCAGACATGGAATCGCCCCACCCTATGGACAGGCTAATTTGTGGCGATGTGGGATTTGGTAAAACCGAAATTGCCATTCGTGCTGCTTTTAAGGCAGTTACCGACAACAAACAAGTGGCTATCCTTGTGCCAACCACCATACTTGCTTTGCAGCATTACAAAACTTTTAGCGAGCGATTGAAAGAATTTCCGTGCCGAGTGGAATACATCAGCAGACTGAAATCGGCAAAACAGCAAAAAGAAATTATCAAAGAGGTGGAAAGTGGCAAGGTGGATATAATTATTGGTACGCATCGTGTGGTGAGCAACGATATAAAATTCAAAGACTTAGGCTTATTGGTGATAGATGAAGAACAAAAATTTGGGGTTGCGTTGAAAGAAAAACTCAGAAAAGTGAAGCTCAACGTGGACACCATCACCATGTCGGCAACGCCCATTCCGCGCACCATGCAGTTTTCGCTTATGGGTGCTCGCGACCTGTCAATTATCAACACTCCACCGCCCAACCGCTACCCCATTATCACCGAAATTCACACATTCAACGACGAGGTGGTGCGCGAAGCCATTGATTATGAGCTGTCGCGCAATGGGCAAGTTTTTTTCATTCACAATAGAGTTCAAAATATAAACGAAGTTGAAAAAATGGTGCAGCGCATTTGTCCCGAAGCCCGCACCGTTGTGGGGCATGGACAAATGAAAGGTGCCGAACTGGAAGATGTGATGCTTGCATTTATGAGTGGCGAATTTGATGTGCTCATTGCCACCACCATTGTAGAAAGTGGCTTAGATATTCCTAACGCTAACACCATCATTATCAACAATGCACAAAATTTTGGTATCAGCGATTTGCATCAGTTGCGCGGTCGCGTGGGGCGTTCCAATACCAAAGCATTTTGCTATCTGCTTGCTCCACCTCTCAGCACCTTGCCCGATGATTCGCGGCGAAGACTGAAAGCCATAGAAGATTTTTCGGAACTTGGAAGCGGTTTCAACATCGCGCTGCAAGACCTCGACATTCGCGGAGCCGGAAATTTGTTGGGTGGCGAACAGAGCGGTTTTATTGCAGATATTGGTTTTGAAAACTATCAACGAATTTTGGACGAAACTCTTATCGAACTACGTGAAAATGAGTTCAAAGACCTCTACGAAAACGAGGAAGTACAACTTACTGACTCATTTGATACCGATGCCAAAGGAAAAATACGCAAAAGAGAGCAGAAAATAAAGTATGTAGCAGATTGTCAGATAGATACCGACCTTGAAATGATGTTTCCCGACTCGTATATCAGCAATGTTGCCGAACGAATGCGCCTCTACAAAGAACTCGATAGCATATCGAACGAAACCGAATTGAGTGTTTTTAAAAATAATTTGATTGACCGATTTGGAAAAATTCCAAAGCAAGGGCTTGATTTAATTAGCATTGTGCGACTGCGTTGGCAAGCCATTGAACTGGGAATTGGCAAATTTATTTTGAAACGTCAGAAAATGATTTGCCATTTTGGGGCTGAAAAAAATTCATCGTTCTACAGCTCTCGTGTGTTTTCGGCAATTCTTGCCTATGTGCAGAAAAACAAGCACAGATGCCGTTTCCGCGAAGGTGAAGAAAAATTGATGATAATTTTTGAACCTGTAAACAGCATTGACGAGGCTGCGCAGTTACTAAAAAATATTGAAATTTAAGATTTACTTGCTATCATAAACAAAGCACATGAGTAAAAAATCAGATAAAGTAAACAATCCGCACGATGCTTTTATATCTCAGGTACTGAGGCAGAAACAAGAAGCAGTTTCATTAATCAAGGGCATTTTGCCTGATGAAATGAAACACAAAGTAGATTACGAAAGCCTTAAACTTTCGCCTGATACCTACGTAAACAAACAATTGCAAAAAACATTCACCGATATTGTTTACGATGGATATTATGATACGAAGCACAAAACTAAAATTGCATTTATCATCGAACATAAAAGCTACATACCCAAGCAAAATATTCGGTTGCAACTTTTGCAATATTTTATTGGTGTGGTACTTACACAACTTAATCAGGAAATTAATCCTCCCGCAATTCCGGTAATCATTCTGCTTTACCATGGTGAGTTACCACTTAAAAATGAGCCACTTTGGACAATATTCGGAAATGATTTTCCGATAGAATTTCGAAAATTTATTCCCGAATTTGAATATACCACTTCTGATTTCAGCACTTACACCAATGAAAAAATAAATTCCTTATTCGATTCGTTAAAGATACGTACTACGGTAATCATTATGCGCGATATATTTCGCAGAGAACTATTTCGGAGTACCTTTGAGCTGATACTAAACGAGCTGTTGAAATCAAGTGATGAACAGGAAATAATAGCTTTTTTGAATATGATTTTGATTTACTTAAATTCGTATTCAACAGAGTATTACAAAAATGCTGAAGAAGTAATAGAAACATTAAAATCACACGGAGGCGATAAAATGGAAACAATTATTGACAAAATCTATAAAGAAGGAGTTGCGAAGGGTATTGAGAAAGGTATTGAGAAAGGTATTGAGAAAGGTATTGAGAAAGGCAGAATGGATGGTTTTGAAAGAGGAATTCGAAAGACAAAACTTCGGAGTGCCATTAACTGCATTAAGCAAGGGTTGGATAATAAAACTATTGAAATAATTACTACATTAGATGAAAATGAAATAAATGAATTACGTAAAGAATGGGACGAGAAAGGTGAAAAATTAATCGTAGAAATAGAAAGAATGTAACCCTGTTATGCAAAAAAAAATTGTGTTTTTTATTTTTTTTTTCGTAAGTCAATTTTGTGTAGCTCAGGCAGATAGTAGTTTTCTGCAATTCAAAAACTTATTTGAAGTGGTGGAGCACAAGCATAATTGGAGTGCGGAATTTAAAAACACAAACAACGAAGCAGAATTTGTATTTGCTTCATTATTTGTGTTTTACAAAAAATTTATATCATCGCAAGATGCCGGAAGTTGTATTTTTACGCCTTCTTGTTCTGTGTATGCCATCGAAAGTATTAAGAATAAAGGCGTTGCAATGGGAGTATTGTTAGCCTTCGATAGACTTAGCCGTTGCAATGCCTCATTACCAAAGAATTATCCAATTGATAAAGCAAGCCGCAAATACCTCGACCCCGCCATTATTTTACATACTCCCACAAATCGGGATTTTGAAAACCGCCCATAACAAACCCCTTTTTACCGATGCTAAAAGCTACAGCGTGCATACGTGCATTGCCCATAAACGGATTTTTTTCTGTCCATGTGTTTTTATAAGGGTTGTATGCCCACATATCGTTGAGTAAATTTCCTTCGCGCCAGCCCGTACCCACGAATGCAAGCGAATCGAGCACAAAAGCCACCGCACCCTGTCTGCCCAAGTCGGGCATGTAGGCTTTGCGAAGCCATGTATTGGTGGTGGGAGAGTATTGCCACAAATCGTTGAATAATTCTTTTTCGGTTGATGCGCCGGCTGCCACATAGCCCATATTGTTCATGGCAAACCCTACGGCATCGAAACGCGATTCGCCACCAAAATTGGCAACCTGCTGCCATGTATCGTCAGTAGAATTGTATTTCCAAAAATCGCTCAGTGGCACTCCCATTGTATCTATTCCGGTGCCAATATAGCCTGTGTTGTTTAGAGTAAACGCAACTGCTTGTCCTCTGGGCATTCCGGCAAAAGTTGCTGTCTGCTCCCACGCATTGTTTTGGGGATTGAAACGCCAAAAATCGCTGTAAAAAATGGTATCTTTCACAAAAACAGATGAATCTATTTCAACAAAGCGGTAACTGTATCCCAAACCTACATACGCATATTTGTCGTCGGTAAACGCTACGGAGTGCATACGTCGGTTGCCGCTAAAAGTGGCTAACTGTTTCCATGTATTGGAAATGGTATCAAATTCCCAAAAATCATCAAAATAATCGTAGTCGTTGCCCATGCCAAAATAGCCTTTGTTTCCAATGCTAAACCCCACAGCACCATAGCGTTGCAAAATACTATCGGCATCGGTGCTGTGTTTTACCCAATAATCGCTTGTGGGATTGTCCAACTGTTTTTCGCACGATACAATCAGTATAATACTGAATACCATTAGTATAATAAAATTTGCTAATTTTTTGTGAATCCAATTTTTTTTCATTTTTTTTCAATATTTCGTAATTCCTTAATTGAGAATATGGTTTGATGTTCTAACATTTCTATACCGTAAGTTTGTGGCAAATTTAATACGTGCAAGCACTTTGTATCGTTGCAAAACGATTCTTTTGTTTTAAGAAATTTTATTCAAGCAAAGTGCCCACTACAAGTATTCGCTTAATAACCTCATTATCATCTTTTATGGGATTAAAATGAAGTCGTGTGGTTATTTTTGTATCCTTTTTGGTTGTAAATTCAAACAATTCATTTACAGCTCGTCCTTTTGTAACTCTGCGGAAATATTTATCGAGTTTTGGAATATCTTCTTTCAGAATAATGGTTTTAAATTGTATTCCAATGATTTCTTCGTTGGAATAGCCCAGCATTTTTTCCATCATTTCGCTGGCATTTACAATGTTGCCATCGAGGTCGAGTTCAAATAGCAGAGCACTTTGGCTAATGGCAAAAAGCAAGGCACGCATATCGTGTACCAGATTGGTAATATTTTTTTCAGAATCCAATCGGTTGGTTACATCGGTCATTATTTCTACCTGTCCCATGGCATCGCCGCGTTTATCGTAGATGTAATCGGTATGAACCATGAATTTTTTGCCCGCTTTTGTAAGATAGGTTTCGTGCAGCCCTTCGTATTTGAGTTTCTGAACGGCGCAATCGTTCGATTTGCAAATATCTCCGCCAAATAAAGTACATTTTTTCGAATCCAAATCATCTCGGTCGAGTCCAAGACTATCGGCTAATTTTTTGTTCATAAATATCCAGTTCAACTCTCTGTTTGTTACCGAAATATAATAAGGAACTGCATCAAGAACCTGAATATAAAGGTACATTCGTTGATAAAATTCAGCATTTTGCCTGTCCATTTCTTCTTTTGTGGCCTGCAATTCTTCAATATTTTGCCTAAGTTCTTCTTCTTGTGCAGCCATAGCTTCGGTTTGCTCGCGCGACTGTTCGAGCAGTCGGTTGGTTTCGTTGGCAATTCGCACCGAAAAAAGGGTGGAAGCAATTCCTTCTCCTACTTTTTCAACAAATTCAATTTTGTATTTTTCAATTGGTTTAAACGATGCCAATTCTATAACTCCCATAACCTTGTCTTCGGAAATGAGTGGTACAAGCAACAAATAACGGGGACGCGAATGCCCAAGTCCCGATGTAATTTCAACGTAGTCATCTGGTATGTTATTCAAATACATGGTTTTCTTTTCGCGGGCACAGGCTCCGGCAAGCCCTTCGTTGATATGGATTTTCTTTTTCAGATATTTTTGTCGGTTGTAGGCAAACGCGCTTACAAGTTCGAGATACACTTCGGTTATGTCTTTGTTGTTGATAGTAAAAACGGCACCCTGATTTACTTGCAGATACTCAACAAGGTCAACGATAACATGATACGTTAGTTTTTCGAGGTCGTTGTTGAATTTGCGCAAAGTATCCGAAAATTGAGTAATTCCGTGCGATGTCCAAAATCGGATTTCGTTTTCCGCTTTTCGTTTTTCGTCATCATCTTTTGCTTTGCTCAAACTTTCTTTCATTTTTATCAGAGAAATTCCCAGCACATCGCTGCTGCTGCGGGGCGAAAATTGGGCAGTTAGTTCACCCCGACCTATTTGTATGGCAAATTCAGAGATATTGAGGAGCGAATTTCTGATGTCGAGAATGGATTGTTTTAGGTTTGCAACCTCCAACGTGCGAGTTTTCATATTGTACTCCCCCGATAAATTTCCAAGTGCAATTTCTTTGCTCAAATTTTGAAGTTGAAGAAGTGGCGCAAAATAATACGATGCAATGTAATACGAAGCTACGCATAAAATTATAATTATCAGAATTATAAGTTCAAAAAGAAATCCAATATGTTTTTGAAATTGAGATGTGAGTGTTTGTTCCGAAACCTCGTAATGCACATTCCAACTCGAAAAAACACCCGGAAAATGAATCGGCGAAGTGGTATGTACCGTTTTTTTTCCCTCAAATTCGTAGCTAAACACCCCCTCTTTATCCATATTGTTGATAACAATATTTCGATACAACTTACTGATGTCTTGCGACGAAAGATAGGCTTTGCCCGTTGAGGCTACAATGGTATTGTTTTCGGAGATAAGAGTTAACACCTCGTTGTTGGTGTAGAGCATTTCGTTGTCCACAATTTCGCGAAACGATTCGATGGGAATTTCAATGACAATAATTCCATAAAATATATTCTGAAATATTACCGGTGTTGAGATAGTGATAAGTTCGTATCGTTTGTCCTGAATTTTTAGCGAATAGGGGGTAGAAATAAAGGGCTGCTGCATTTTTTTTACCACCAGATAATAGTCTTTGCTTTCGTAATCATCTGGTTTCATTTCAATAATGCTACGGAAGCCTTCTTGTTCGACTGCAAACCAATATAAGTGAGTATTTTTTTCGCTTTGAGTAGCTTGAAAACGTAGCTGTTCTAATTGCGAAAAAAAGTTACTATCGGGAATAACCTCCACATCGGGTTGATTCGTTTTTTTGCGCGAAGCCGATGGAAGAGGGTCTAACACTACTTTTATGCCCACAAAATTGCGGTTTCGTTCCATAAGCGACTTACAGATACGCGAAATGTGTTCGTTGCTAAGCTTATTTTGCGAAGTAGCATCGTAGTTATCGGCAAAAGTACAAGCAAGAGTGTTTGCCGCCGACAAACTTTGTTGCAATATACTTCTCACCTTGGCTGCGTAGCCTTCGGTCATGGAATAGATGTATTTTTCAGAGAGTTGCTTCTCTCTTTTTTGAGCAAGATAACTGCCAATACTTATTGTGGTGAGAAAAGAGATGACAGAAACCCCCACAATCAGCAGCAGTATTTTGCGTTTCAACGATTTGAAATGAAAGTAGTTTTTCATTCGAAATTTATTATCGTACAATTTTTCAGATACAAATATAGTGTTTAGCTTTTAACTTTCCAATAAAAATGCCAAGTGAAAATTAACATCGTTCAATCAAAATATCCGTAGTCGTTTATCAACAAATGGCTAATTATGTATAGACAGCCACTTTTTTAGATTGGTAAACCTTCGGTTTTCAAAAATGTTTTGATTACGATTAGGGATTGTTCGGCTTTTTTTCTTTTGGCAACTGCCAATGTTATTCGCATTTTTTGTCGCAAAGGGTTGTAACGCGCAGCTTTCGACATTTGATACAAACTATTGTATGCTATATAGATGCTTTGTGGCAATTGTGTAGATTTATTAAACTGTGGATTTATGATATTATCAATATTGATGTGCGAAGTGGTTTCGATGTTGTATTTGAATTTTAAGTATGCTTTGAGGTAGTGCAATGCCGAATAAAAAATGAGTGTAATAGGCCATTCCACCGCATCAACAGGAAGATTTGTGTTTAACGTGCTGAGTACATTTTCGTTTTCTTTTGCCCTGTCTATATATCCTTGCATTGCTACACTACTTTTATATAGTTAGTTTCGTTTACTTCTTGTTGTACAAATTCTGTGGATAATTCAACTGGAATCTCATCGAATATAATTTTGAAACGACTATTCAATTTTGTCTGTTCATACGAATTGATAAACTGATAGAGTTGATTCATTTTTTCATCGTTTTCGTATTTGAGTAGAATTGAATAGTGTAGAAAATTTCCAGTTGTTTTGTAAAGGTAAACTTCACTTATAAAATCGGTGTATCGTGCAAAGTATTCTTTTACCGAAATATTGAGTATATGTTTTATTGCCTGCTCAGTATTTATGTAATTATCAAAGAGTGTTTCTAATGGATTTTTAAAGGCATCGTCAACGTATTGTGCCAAACTATCCTTTAAACCAAGTTCCAACAATTCTATGCTTTGTTCACTTTCGGAATACAAAAACGAAAACACATCTTTTATCAAAAACATAGCTTCCTCAAGCTGATTTTTGGGCTGGCTCACTGACGATTGTTCTTTTTTTATTTTTTCGAAGGTTGGCATGGCTTGAATATGTTTATTTAAACACTTTTTAAGTATAACGCAAAAGTAACAAATATTATTAAATTGTGGCGAAATTGTGGTAAAAAAATGGTTTTTGTAAAGGATACAATTAGAGTACTATTATGCAGAATATCATAATGATATATTCTTCAAAACATATTCGGGGCAATAAATTTCAATTTTTTACTCAAAATATCCGTAGTCGTTTATCAACATTTGGCTAATTTGGTCTTTTACTTTTTTCGATAATTCAGTAATTTCGGCAAAAAGCTGTTCCAGTTGATTATCAGTAGTTTGCTGGGCATATTTTTTTATTTGAATCAAACCGGAATAGGGTGTCAGAAAGTCGGGATAATCGAAGTATTTGAAATAAGGTTCGGTTTTTAAGCCCACATGGTGCAGAAATTGACCTTTGCAATAATTGGAGTTCCACATTCTGTACAATTGTTTTATCTTCTCCACCAATTGATAAGCAAGAGTATGATTTACAGATACTTCACAGTCTAATACCTTTGCCCAAAAACTTTCGGGATGGGTGGGGCAAAGTGGATTGTCCACAAATATTTCGGGTGCACCAGCCACCGGATTGTCCTTTTCAAATTTTGTAACCACGCAACGATTCTCCGCTAAAACAAAGGCGAAACATAGCGAGTGGAAGTAGGCTTGGGTTTCTGGTTTTATCATAGGATACCAAATATCGTATTGGTTTGCCCAAACGGGAAATTTGCCAATTAGTGTTTTAGTTATTGCAAACCATGTAGTTAATTTTTGTGCGCTTTGTAAATCGTAAGCGCAATAACTTCTGTTATCCGTTGAACCGTTGAAACACTTCGATTTAACCGCATCTTTTATAGACGTATCCAATCGGAACCAAAAAGTATCCTTTGCCGTTTTATTTTTATATCGAATGTCGTTTTTCGGACGAAAACGGACAGGACTCAAATCGTCCATAAAACCAACCCATGTGCCATCAACAAAACCGTGTGGAGCTTTAATTCGGTTATGGCGGTTGTCTTTTAAAGCAAAACCGCTAATAATTTCGCCTTTTTTTTCATCTTTGTTTTCGCTTCTATACAAATTTTGCATTTTTTGAGCTATAGCAACACCATTTTCGTACACCATTTCAGGCAAAGTATCTTTCATTTTTGTTCGATAATCGAACAGCTTGATGTTTTTTGAATTGGAAATCAATTCGCGTAAAATGGAGTTCGTAGTTTCAATTTCTTGATTCCAATTGATAGCTATATCATTGATTGTCAAGTGAGTTAAATCAAATAAATTGATTTTGTTCTCTCTTTCATTGTCTATCGAAAATTCCCATATTGTGAAAGCTACAGGCCATGTGCCTTGAATTTTAAAAAATTCGTTGCTTGTTACAATAAAACCTCCCAAATAATTGAAATACAAATCAAAGATTTTACGAAACTCTTTGAAAGCAACGCGCGGTATAAGCCAAGATGTGGGAGTAAAAATTAATAACAAATGTTTGTGGTGCTGAAATAGTTTGTTTTGTTCTTTACAAATATTGATTATTTGAGCAATAAACGATAAATAGCGCTCCTTAACTGCGTCTGCACCTGCCAATTCAACAATGCTTTTATCAATTTCATAATCTGCCTCCTTATTGGTTCTGATTTGCGACTCCTCTCGAATATTTTTAAAAGGAGGATTTAGTAGAAATGCAATGGGTTGTTCAATTTTTTGATTTTTTTCCGAAAGTTCTTTTTTTATTTTGCTTAAATAGTCGAATGCGTTTTTATCCAAAAAATTAAGTCCTTTTTTTTCCGATGTTTTGGGAATGATAGTAAACCCAGTTTCAATGTGCCAAGGATCAATTTTCATGCGCCTTTCCACAGTGCGTAGCAAATCGGGCTGTAATTCAGATACAATTTTATGACGTAATTTCATTTTCCAGCTCGAAATTAAGTTACCGGAACCTGCGGCAGGGTCGAAAACAATGTAATTGTTCAAATCTGTTGATTTTTCAAAAGCGGGTAGATTGGTTTGTGTAAACCAAAGGGCAAATTTACCTAAGTTGCTATCTGTGAAAAATATACCGTGTTGTTTCACATATTCAGGGTCAATGGCGGCAAGTGCCTCATCAAATCGGCTGAAATAATAATCAACAGTTAGCCCTGAGCCTTCGTTGGTAAAAATATAATGACTTTCGATGTATTTTTTCAATTCACCAAAAAAACGGGGATTGGTTTTTACGGCTTCACTCAATTTATGTCCCTTAAAACCAATGACTTGAAATGTATCTAAATATTCGTTGGTGGCAACCGTGCTGGTAATGTCCCAATAAGCTACAATGGAATAAAAACAGTGAATAGCATCAATAGGATTTTCAAAGAATTTTTTGAAATATTCGATGGATTGAATAAAATTGTGTGTATTGATTTGAACTCTTTCCGAGTCGGTGTTGCTTAAAATATTGAGTATTTCATATATCTCATATTCAAGACTTTTGCCTTCGCCTTTAAAAAAATTTCCACTCAAATCTTTGGGTTCTAACCAATAAATGGCAGCGTTTTGAATTTCTTTTTTGGCAGCGTTGCTTGTTTTTTTGGCATTTTCTTTTCCAATTTTGTTGGGGGCAGTGTTGGCATCGGCAGTGTGCGAAAGAATTACGGCAAATTCGGGAATTTTGTTTGCTTTCCAAATACCTACAAAACGATGCGCAATAACGATAATCATGGAATATGCCAACCCAAATTTTTTGTGATAGTGTAGTGCCTGATAAAAGGCTTCTAACCAATCGTTTGAATGGGTTTTGGCTTCAACTATTATTTTTCCTTCCACATACACATCGGCACCAAAGGCATCAGATTCTATATAGAACTTGTTGCCATACAGCTTTTTGAACAAGGGGTATAGTAAATGCCGTTTGGCATCTTCGCTGCTTTCGCTTTTGAGGTATTCTTTTAATTTTTTTAGCTCATCGCTATAACTGATTTTCTTTGCCATTTGCTTCATTTTTTAATGCGCAATTTTTGCAAAGGTAGTATTTTTACTCAAAATATCCGTAGTCGTTTATCAACATTTGGCTAATTTGGTCTTTTACTTTTTTCGATAATTCGGTGATTTCTGCAAAATGCTGTTCCAGTTGATTATCAGTAGTTTGTTGTGCATATTTTTTTATTTGAATCAAACCGGAAAATGGAGTCAGAAAGTCAGGATAATCGAAGTATTTGAAATAAGGTTCGGTTTTTAAGCCCACATGGTGCAGAAATTGACCTTTGCAATAGTTGGTGTTCCACGTTCTGTAGAGTTGTTTTATCTTCTCCACCAATTGATAAGCAAGAGTATGATTTACAGATACTTCTCCGTCTAATACCTTTGCCCAAAAACTTTCGGGATGGGTGGGGCAAAGCGGATTGTCCACAAATATTTCGGGTGCACCAACCACCGGATTGTCTTTTTCAAATTTTGTAACCACACAACGATTCTCAGCCAAAACAAAGGCGAAACATAGCGAGTGGAAGTAGGCTTGGGTTTCGGGTTTGGGTGAAATTTTCCAAACATTATATTGATTTGCCCACAAAGGGTAACGATTAATCAACGCTTTTGATACTGAAAACCAAGTAAATAGAACTTTGGCAGAAGGCAAATTATACGCACAAAAACTACGACTATTGGCGGCTCCCGAATGAGCTTGCGAAGCATTTAGTTTGCTACATGCCGACATGAGCATAAACCACACTCTGTCAGGCTTTTTACTCATTCGTTGGCAGCTATCTTGTTTCAATCGCACAGGAGTATTATCGTCCATAAATCCTACAAACGAGCCATTGGAAAACCCATAGGGAACTTTCAACTGCGTGTGTCTTAAATCGTTGAGTGGAAAGCCGCTAACTATGGTTTGCTCTCTTTCTGAGTGATGTAGATTTCGGTACATATTGAATCGCGGCTGCGAAATCCGTTTTTTTCCTTTTTGAATTTCGGGGATTGTATGGCGAATATCTCCTCTCGAAATATCAAATTTGATTTTTGTGGAATCACCTAAAAGGGGGGTTATTTTTTCAGAAATTTGTTTCCACTCAAGCTCCCAATCAATTTCTAAATCGTTTGTTTTCAGATAGGTATAATCGTTGATGGTAATTTTGTTTTGTCTGTGAGGGTTGTAATTGAATTGCCAAATGGTAAATGCAAGGGGCCACTTTGCCGAAAGATTAAAAAACTCCTTACTTGTACAGATAAAGCCATCAACGTATTCAAAATATTTATCCCACTCAGCACGAAATGCGCTAAAAGTGGAACGTGGAATTAACCATGAGGTAGGAGTAAAAATCATCACCGTATGGTTTTGATAAGATATTAGTTTGCAGATATTTAGTATCTGCCCCAAAAAAGCCAAATAGCGTTCTTTTACAGCATCGTCGCCCGTAATTTGAATAATTGATGGGTGAATGTCATAATCCGATTCGTTTGAAGTGCGAACCTCTTTGTTTTCGTCTGTATTTTTGTAGGGTGGATTTACAAAGAATGCAAAGGGTTTGTTCAACTGAAGATTAAATTTATTTAATTCATTTTCAATCAATTGAATATAATTTTGTGCCGATTTGTCAATAAAATTAATGCCCTGCGAAGGAATTATCGCAAAAGAAGATTCTGAAGGTTGTTTATCGGAATGTATTTTTTTTTGAAGTATTTCAATAAAATCAGTTTGAAGTTCGCAGGCAATCAAGTAGTTGATTTTGAGTTGCCAAGCCGAAAGCAAATTTCCAATTCCTGCTGCGGGGTCAAAAAAAATGAACTTATTCAAATCAGCCACTTGCTCAAAAGCGGGTAAATTTTTGTGGGCAAACCACAAAGCAAATTTTGCCAAATTGCTATCGGTGAAAAATATACCGTGCTGTTTTACATGATTTTGCATTTTTCAGAATTGAGGTTGCTTACTCAGGTATAAATCGAAATTTGCTTATTATGGCTTCCCAATTCTGTGTGGTATCGAGCGGTTGTTTGTACAACCAAAAATTGATGTGCACTTTTTCTTTTGCAGGTGTGTGTACTTCCTTGCCAATAAATTTGAATGGTTTGGTTATCAGTAGTTTATCGTTGTGTTCGGCTATATGCCCATGGTAGCTAAAAAATTCGACACAATTTTGCGACCATACAAACCGATGTGTTGTAAAGCTACCTTGCAGTGAACTTTGAAAACGGTGCAAACTCGTTTCGCTTGTGGGTTGAACCACATACTGCGAATTGGTTTCAAAATCGGCTTTTCCCCATTTCGAAAATTCAATATCAATTTCATTATTGGGTGCTTCGGAGGTTTTATCCCATGTAAATAAGCCTATTACAAGGTGGTGGTTTAGGCTGTCAATGCGGGTGTTTACCAAAAATTCGTAACTTCCGTAGCCAAACGATTTGCGGGTAAAAACCTCAGCACCACGCCATTTGCCATTTTTATAGTGAATCCGCAAATGCAATTGCCCTTCAGTGTCAATCCACACATTTTGAGGCGAATAACAATTTTTCCCCGGAGATCCAATTTTATCTCTGTTTCGCACCCCCCATTTGTATCCACTAAATTCAATTTCAGTCATTACTGGCACATTTTTATTGTGTATATCATTGGAATTGAATGTAATAAGAACAAATAAATAAATTAGAACAAACGTCTGATTCATTTCTTTTTCGATATTGTTTTTTGATATTGTTCGTTGAGAATTGCATTCATAAGGGGAATGTAGAATGTCCAAAAAAATTGGGTGCGAAGGCTTGCTTCGCTGCTATAAAAAAAGAAATCGAGGTCGGTAATTCCTTTCAAATACATGGCGTAGCCACGAATTGGATTGTCTGCAAAGTCGCCCGCCAGATAGTACATTGAATATTCCTTACAGTTGCGAATAACTGCCGGAAACTCAGTGGGTAAACCATATTTTCGGAGTAGCGAATCGCCCGAATGAGTGGGGTAAAGTTTGTATTTCGACACAATGTTGTTGCTATCGTTGGCATACATAATGTCGAGCCAAAAGGGGTAGTGCACCGAGTCGGGCAAGCCGTATTTTTGGGCAAATTTTGCTTGAGTGTGAATGTATGGCGTTTCAATGAAGAGGTCTTTTTTATCGCCCAAAATAAACAATTTGCCTGTCGAACTTACAAACACCAATCCGGGTTTTTTGAAATTCCATTCGCCATGCTGTTCTTTGTACATACGCACCACCCAGCCGGGTAGCTCGGCATTTCGCATAGTATCGAGCGACTCAAAATAGCGGCAACTCCAGCCACTCCATCGTATATCGAAAAGATGTTCGAATGCCAAACGCACCGAGTCGTGTGTGGGCGATGCAATGGTATTAAACTCACTGATAATGAGCTTATTGTTTTCTTTCATTTTTTTGAAAAGATAAAACTCCTTTGGACTCATGCCTCCATACACTTTGGGCGAATGTTCTGTAATAAGCGAATCCCAATACCACTCGTTGCGATACACTCCGTAGGTATCGGCAGTATAAATTACATCAATAATATTGCTCAGGCTATCTATTTGAGGATAAGTATATTGCTCAAAATCTCTGATAGAGTATCGTTTGCTTCCAAAGGGTTCTTCGGGGAAAAAACCGTAGTAATCGCGCTCTGGGTGATAAAACGAATTGTCGGGTTTAACGTATTTGTAATGTGTTAGTATCCAATTAAATGCGCGGTGTTCGTATCGCTCCATAAAAGCGACCGTTTTGTCTATCAAAACAATATTCAATTTCTTTTTGGGTTCGAATACCCAACCCAAAAAACTCCAAAGCGGTAGTAAACCTACGACAAGGAAAATGAGTATAAAAATTAGTTTACGAAACATTTTGGGTGGTATTCATACGTTTAAAAAGGTTTCATTACAAAAGCAGCTATCTGTTCAAGCGGTAATACTTTATCTGCCGCCCCCAGTTTAATGGCTTCTTTGGGCATACCAAACACCACGCAGGTTTTTTCGTCTTGCGCCACTGTTTTGGCTCCTGCTTCTTTCATTTCGAGCAAACCTTTTGCGCCGTCGTCGCCCATGCCGGTCATTAGTACTCCGAGGGCATTTCGTCCGGCATAGCGGGCTGTGGAGCGAAAAAGCACATCAACCGATGGTCGGTGGCGGTTTACCAGCGGACCGTCTTTAATTTCGACATAATATTTTGCACCGCTTCGCTTCAGTAGCATGTGTTTGTTGCCGGGTGCAATTAAGGCTCTGCCTCTCAGAACGGTATCTCCGTTTTCGGCTTCTTTAACTGTAATTTTGCAAATTTCGTTCAGTCGGTTGGCAAACGAGCGGGTAAAATGCTCCGGCATGTGTTGCACAATCACCACCCCCGGACAGTCAATGGGCAGGGCTTCGAGAAAAACTCTAATAGCCTCAGTACCACCCGTAGAAGCACCAAGTGCTATCACTATGTCGGTGGTTTTTAACATACTCATTGAGGTAGTTTTGGGTATTACCACATCTGCCGAATACTTAGGTTGAACGGTGAGTTTGGGTGCGCCCACGTGTTTTTTTAGTTTTGCAATAGCTGCGGCTTTCACTGCATCGCAGAGTTTAATTTTCGATTCCTCAATAAACTGCTTGGTATCCATTTGAGGTTTGGTGATAATATCTACAGCGCCGTATTCGAGTGCACGCAGGGCAGTTTCGGTTCCACGCTGCGTTAAACTGGAAATGATAACCACCGGAATGGGGTGCTGAGTCATAATTTTTCGGAGAAAGGTTAAACCGTCCATTCGGGGCATTTCAATATCGAGGGTAATAACCGTAGGCACTTCTTTTTGAATTTTTTGAGCGGCAATATAAGGGTCAGAGGCAGTGCCAATAACTTCAATCATTGGGTCGGAACTTAGAATTGCAGTAAGAGTTTGACGTACAATTGCCGAATCGTCCACAATTAGTACTCTTATTTTATTGTTAGTCATAAATTTGCGTTTGTTTATGGGTTTAAATATAAAATTAAATGAATTTAGATTTTAAAAATACAAAAAAATTCAGAATTTCACAAATATGAATATTTTAATTCTTCACTGAAAACTTATAAGATTTTCTTAACTAATTATAAACCTTTGTACTTTAACCATATAAGAAACATAAGGACATATAAGAATTTCAATTTAGAGCTATATTTTGAACACTACCGAAATACAGTTGCCTGTGTTTATACGAAATTTTTCACACAATTTTTTTCTTATATGCCCTTAAATGCCTTATATGGTTGAGTATTATAAAATTCTCTGAGTTTTCAGTTCTACAATATTTCTATTTTTTGAACTGAAATTAATTCCAATCAAAATTATTTTGTCGAATTTTCCTGTAAATTTACGATAATATTCTTTGTTGTGTATTTGATTTATAGCTATTTCAATAGGCGAATCCATTTTTAGTTCAAAAATATATTTGGCTTGCCCTAAGCTTAAATGAATATCCATTCTGCCATTGTTTGTGCTCTCTTCCGAAACAGGATTTAATCCGTTTTCTGCCAAAATAGTATGCAATGTGCTATGGAAAAAACCTTCGTTAATCTTTTCTTTATGAATTAGATATGGAATATCGGCAAATTTTTGATTTATCATATCCATAAATTCATTGAATTTTTCGTTTGCCAACAAACTGCGCAATTCGGTGACGTTTATACCAAACAATAACTCTTTTACCTGAGCATACAAAAAAGGTTTAATTCTACATCTCACTTCTTTGATATTAAACTCATCGAGTTCTTGTAACTCAACGATATTGTAAAAATGCGGCAATTCGCTGTTTTTACAAGTATCACAATTACAAGGAACTAACTTTTCGTGTGTAAGTTTATTGAAGGGTTTCAGAATCTTATCGAAATGAAAAATAATTATATTCAACAAGTCTTTCTGGTTTTTGCCTACAATTTTTATATCGAAACGAAATTCTCGCCCATACGTTTCAATAATTTCGGCAAATGTATCAGGGTTGTGTATTGAATTACAAATATTTACACCCCTTTTCCATGCCAAATTATTATCGTAAATATAAGGGTGAAGTGCCACAATTAGTTTTGCCATTATGCCACGTGGCATATAATTGTCGAACAAATAGCGGAATTGATAAATATCGGCTTCGTTTGCATACCTCCATTGTGTATATGGCTGAGGAGCAGGCAGATGCTCTGGCACAATATACTTATCGCTGCCATTGATACGGTATAGTAAACTAAACTTTTTGAGTAATTCGATAAACTTATCAATATCGAAATACATTTCATCGGTGTCCCATATTTGTCGAATGTGTTGTACATCTATTTTACCCTTTGCTTGCCTTACTATCTCACTGTTTAGCAGTGAATAAACTGTTTTTGTTAGCCAATTGGAATCCAAAAAAACAATATCCTTCAATCCCGATTCAGCATCGCCAAAATGGGTAAAAACACCAATATTTGTAAACAATTTGCTAATAATTTCAATCACTTTTGGATTTGTAATTCCAAAATCTTTGCAAATATTCCTAAAGTCTTTAAAATGAATAAATTTATCATTTATCTCGGCTAATTTTTCTCGAATTTCGACCCATGTGGTGGGTAGTGTATAACCAATATACGGCAGGTTGTTGATATATTTAGTGATGATTTGTTGAAGTTCTGGAATTTCGTTTTCGTTCGATAAGTCAATGGTTATCACCTGTTTAATAATATCACCAAAACGACTACGCAAACCAATTTCATCAATTTCCCATGTTTGGTTATTTTTTTTATTGAGTAGAATAATGAGCGGGCTATCTTCACCTGTAAGTTGCTCAATGGTATTTAGCCAGTAATTAAAATCTGTTTTTTGTTCGCGAGCATCAGACAGCAACACGTACAACGACTTGTAACTGAAAAAAAACTGATGCGTTCCATGATAAATATCCTGTCCACCAAAATCCCACAACTTAGCATTAAAATTGTCGCCAGTCCAATTGTAAACATCTATCCCTAAGGTTATTTCATTATCTTTGGGCATAGGGCAATTTCGATTTTGAATCTTTCGCGCAAAAGTAGTTTTACCAGCACCCGCCTCACCAATAATTATCAATTTTGCTTCCCGCAAAATGGTGGTTCCTTTTTCGGCTTGGTCAAAATATTCAAGAATTGCTTCTCTACCAAGTTGTACTATTTCTTTGGGAGGATATTTTAGTGGATTGTTTTCGATGTTGTATAAGAAAAATTTATTTCTAAAAAGATGAGTTATTGGCGAAATATCAGAAATTTGATTGTTGCTTAAATATAGTTTCTGTAAACTTGTTAACTCGCTTGTAATGAAAGAAATATCGGTTAAGTTAGCCCCCACAATGCACAAACCAATTATATCTCCGTTTTCGTTGACGGAATATTTTGCCGATTTTTCATTTTTGAATATATTGAAATCAGAAATCTCCT
>JFJP01005445.1_pt1 | contig 24032 bp, 17 predicted proteins | sample 431651 | NCBI WGS metagenome assembly JFJP01 (sample SAMN02602958, study PRJNA72255) | Microbial mat metagenome, whole genome shotgun sequencing project. | biome: fresh water; feature: sink hole; material: water; isolation source: purple microbial (photo- and chemosynthetic) mats found in...
AGCTTGGTGGCTGCCTCGTCGTTTGGGAAATGCCCGCGTGTCTTGAGAATCTTACGTAAGCGGGCGTTCACGCTTTCAATGGCGTTGGTGGCTTCTCGGTCACGCGGCACTTCGATGCGCACAGAACCGCTGTCGGTGATGACGGTCTTGGCGCTGGTGCCGTTGCGGCAGTTGGTGACCCCTTCGGGTTTGTCCTGGCCGGGGCCGTATTCGTGTTTGACCTCGGCGTGGATGGCCAGGATGTGTACCAGCATACTGATCTTGAATTCAAGGGTGTACTTGCCCCGGGCTTGCCCGTCTTTCCTCTTGCTCATCTTCCATCCTCCAATGTCTGAAATTTTCCTTCAGCTAAGGAGTCCGGGAACAGGGGCAACCTCATATCTCAGCCTGTCCGGGCTGTGGACTTACACTACTGATTGGGACACGATCGAATTGAATGGCTACAAAATTAACTCCCTCTTCATGCAGAATGCAAGGTATAGAGGTGCGACAAAGAAGCGCACCCTGGGTTCATCTATATGTCAAGCGGGAGTAGCATGTCAAATTTATATGGGGTGGGTGAAGAAAAAATGAGTTCAAGCTCGCTCTTGGTCAGCATTTTGAGCATGAAGTGCGGGGCATTTTGTTTGTACGCTCGTCAGTCCATTTTGGTTTGAGCCATATGCTTGCATTTCGAGACCTCACGAGTCGCGCGGATTCATCCTGGTTGCAGAAGCGAGTTGGTCAGGAAGCGTTGAGAGTGCTCCAAGCACTCGATCCTAAAAATGAACGAGTGGGGACAATTCGCGAGCTGTTTCGCTCGCTCTGTGATCCGTATGAATTGCTGCTCGACATTGACGGGCGGGCGGGACTCTTTGAATTGCTTAGGCCACCTGAGGCCAATGAGCTCGCTAATGCGTTAGGTCTGAGTGGTGATCCGTATGAAGCCCTGGGCAAAGTGAGAATCACTCGGGGAAGCAACGCGTTTTTGTTGTGCTGCGCCTTCTTAAACCTGCCAGAGAAAGTCCAGGAAGAGCACTTTCAATCGCCATCGCTGACGAGTGTATCGGCGAGGTACGGCTTGTTTCCTCACCAGCAGCGTGCAGTATTGACAGCCTACGCTGCATTAGGCCAGAGGAAGCGGCGAGTGGTCTTGCATATGCCAACTGGAGCTGGCAAAACACGTATGGCAATGCACATAGTGTGTAGGTACCTTCTGCAGCGCGAGGCGACGCTGGTCATTTGGTTGGCAAACAGTGAAGAATTGTGCGAACAGGCGGCTGAAGAATTTTCGACCGCTTGGGAGTATCTTGGAAATCGTTCGTTGAACTTGCACCGATTTTGGGGTACTCGCACAATTGATATTGCCATGCTTAGGGACGGTTTAATAGTAGCCGGTTTCCCAAAACTCTATGCCCTGGCTAAAGGAGAACCTACAAAAGTCGCTGCCTTGGGAGATCGAGCTTCGCTGCTTGTTGTGGATGAAGCACACCAATCAATAGCCCCAACGTATGAACTCATTATTCAGGGGTTAGCAGCAAGGCAGTTGGGTATGCCAGTTCTAGGGCTTACTGCTACCCCCGGAAGGACTTGGAACGATCCGGAGGCTGACCTAAAACTTGCCGAGTTTTTTGATCGCTCAAAAGTGACGTTAGACGTACCAGGATACAAAGATCCGGTAGACTTTTTGGTTAAACAGGGGTTCCTTGCTTTACCAATCTTTCGGCGCATTGAGCACATTCCGACCACACTCTCGGTGAGCGAATTGAAACAGCTTGAAAGTGATCTTGATGTGCCTGCAGCGATTCTAAAGAAACTGGCAGGTGATGGAGTTCGTACGGTAAAAATCGTTCGCGAAATTGAACGGTTGTCGGCTGAGCACAGACGAACGATCGTGTTTGCAACGACAGTGGATCACGCGCATCTCCTAACCGGTGTGCTGAATGCCCGAGATATTTCATCTAGGTGCGTGACAGCGATGACTGGTGACGATCAACGATCAAAAAACATAAATTGGTTTAAAGAGATATCGGACGAGCATCGCGTCATCGTAAATTTCGGCGTGCTAACCACCGGCTTCGATGCGCCAATGACTAGCGCCACATTGATCGCTCGACCTACAAAGTCGTTAGTGCTTTACTCACAGATGGTCGGCCGCGCCATTCGTGGACCTAAGGCTGGCGGAAATGAGACTGCAGAGATTGTGACTGTCGTAGACACCACATTGACTGGGTTTGGCGATTTGGCATCTGCCTTTACAAATTGGGAGGACGTTTGGTAATGACAAAAGAAAGTATGGAATTTAATATTGTGCCGGCTAGTTTGGCTGTTAAAGCTATGCGTGACAGCGGTTACAAAAACGCTGCTTATGCGATTGCAGAGCTTGTTGATAACGCAGTGCAGGCGAACGGCACTGTTGTTGAGATCCTATGTCAGGAAGAAGAGGAACTCGTAAACCAGCGGACACGAATTAGGCTGAAGAAGGTAGCAGTCTTGGATAACGGCAAGGGTATGACCGCAGCTGAGCTAAGGCGAGCATTGCAATTCGGTAACGGGGGCAGGCTTGACGACAGAAGTGGTATCGGTCGTTTTGGAATGGGTTTGCCAAACTCTTCAATCTCGCAGGCACGGCGAGTTGACGTATGGACGTGGCAGGATGGCTTTGAAAGCTCACTGCACAGTTACTTAGACGTGGGGGAAATTGAACGTGGTGAACAGAGTGATGTGCCAACACCGACTGCCGAAAAAGTTCCAAAAGAGTGGGTTGCGCGGTCCGCGACGGCACGCACTTCAAAGTCGGGGACGCTGGTTCTTTGGAGTGAGCTTGACAAGTGCGACTGGCGTACGGCAAAGTCAATCTTTAAGAATTCAGAATTCACAATTGGAAGAATCTACAGATACTTCCTAGAATCAAAGCGCCTGCGAATTCGGATGGCTGACTTCTTCGAACGAGCTGCTAAACCGGGCATTGATGAAGATGTTCAGTCTAACGATCCCCTGTACCTTACCGCAAATTCTACTTTGCCTGCACCATGGAACAGGGAGCCAATGTTTGACGCCCACGGCGATGCTCAAAACATCGAAGCATTTATCAATGGTGAAAAACATATCGTATCAGTTAGGTTCTCTGTTGCTAAAAGAGCGGCTAGGGATGGCCATAACGCCGGCGATCAGCCTCACGGAAAACATGCAAAGAACAATGTGGGGGTTTCTGTAGTTAGGGCTGACCGCGAGTTGGAGTTGCAAACCAGCTGGTGCAATCAATATGATCCTCGTGAAAGGTGGTGGGGCGCGGAAGTACATTTCCCGCCAGCATTAGATGAAGTTTTCGGCGTGACAAACAATAAGCAGAGTGCTAGGTCGCTGGCGGAGTTTGCAGTTCTTGGGCTTGATCAAATTGCCGAACGCGAAGGCTATGACAAAGAGAGTGAGTTGACTGAACGGTGGGAAGAAGACCGAGACCCAAGGCTGTTGCTTGTCCAGGTAAAAAAGTGCATTGAAAGTAATTTGGCGTTTATTCGCACCGTTATCAAAGCGCAAGCCACCCCTCGAACTGGAACGACGCAGCGGCATGACCCCAATTCTGCTGAAACAATTGGGACTCAAGCTACGAAGCAGCGGCAGGAAGACGGCCATCGAGGAACTAGCGACCTAGGCGAGACACTGCCAATAGATATCCGCACGACTCAAATTGAAGAGGGGTTGATCTCAGTGGGGGTTGACCTTGAAGAGGCTCAGAAGAGGGCAGAAATTGTCGTCAAAAGCGGTCAAAAGTATGAGTTCTACAAAGTTGGAGTAGAGACACCCGAGTTTTTTACTGTTCGGCCAAAGGGCGGGTCCCTACTCATTGGATTGAACACAAACCACCCGGCATACGATCATTTAGTAACACTGCTTGAGTCGAGTGAGGATGACAACGATGTTGACGCTCTAAAGCGGCGTTTGAGGAAATCTTTTGAGGCGTTAAAACTGCTTCTCGAAGCATGGGCACGCTACGAGGACGAATTAACTGATGGCGTCAAAAAGGAGCGTGCGCAAGAGGCTCGGTTGGACTGGGGGCGAGTGGCCAAACAGTTTTTCAGGCAAGACTAATGTATTCTCGAACTGTCTCGGATCTTTAGATGATGGTTGCTGTTGGAAGTCTGATAGACGGCCATGAGGTGTGTCGGTGGATTTCCACTGGTATCGCGAAAGTTGATCGCCCGATTGACTTTTGTAGTGCATTTTTGAGATCTGAAGCACTGACCGGTCTGCTGAAGACCGCTCCGAAGTCATTAACCGGCCGTATCCTTGTTCGTTGGCGGCTCGGTGACTTTCTAACGGGAGCTTCGGACTTCGCTGCGTTCGATATTGCCCTTTCTCATGGGCTACGCGTTTACATGAGGTTGGATTTTCATGGGAAGGTCTTTTCTCTACCCCCTTTAGGAATCGTAGTAGGCAGTGCAAACGCTACTTTTTCTGGGTTGGGGATGACTATGAACGCAAATGCAGAGGTTTGCACTCTTGTCGGATACAGTGAAACTAACCAAGAAGTCATCGAAGGTTTGTTCCGGTCAGCGATAGAAGTTGACAGACAACTCCTGATCAGTCTTCAAACTATAGTCAGTAACGCTTCTCCCGAACCCCCATGCAATGATGAATGGCCTGAGAGCATAACGAATCGCCTTGTTAAGTTGAAACAAGGCAACCGATTATTATTTGAAAGTTGTTTTTGGAGTGCCCCCAATTGGCTAAATTCATCAAGCACTGAAAACTTTCACCAAAATCAGCTGCATGATATGCGATTGCTGGGCTTCGAGACAGATTTAGGGATGATAAGCCAGTGCAAAGAGCAGGTTAAATATTGCGTCAGGCGAACAGCTATAGTTCAATGGCTTGTAACCGCGCTTAACGAAAACGACGGGGAAGCCTACTTCGGGTATCTAGCGAGCCAATTGCATTCGGCGCTATCTGATGCCCCGCACCTCACACGCGAAGATGCAAAGCTAATTCTTCAAAATCTATTGGAATGGGTGAGCGTTGTCGAGATTGGTGACGTTGCAATTGACCGGCCCAACCACTCGCAGAGAGTGCGGTTAGTAAGGAATTAGTAAGGCGAGCATTAGCCACCTATTCATTTCCGGAATATTCTTAATATGCAGGAGACAAATCGATGAGTACACCATTTGCGGGAGCACATGCTTCACTATCAGACTTCCTTCTCGGTGCAAATAACTATGTTGTCCCAGAGTATCAACGCGAATATATGTGGAAGCCAGAGAACATCACTCAACTTCTTGCTGACGTTGATCAGGGTATCAAGAGACTTGATAAGAAGGACTCACTCACCGACCGACTAGAGCACGGGGCGAAATTTTTGGGCTGTGTCATTCAGTGGGATCGTGACGCTACGCCGGGCAATGACTTCGTCGATGCCCATGGGATCCATTTTATCAGTCGTGTTTCGGAGCTTATCGATGGCCAACAAAGAACTTCGACGGCTATTTTGTTGCTGTGTGAACTCTATTTTGCCCTAGATGCGGTTTTGAAAGAATTAGATGTAAGCGTTCCAGAGGAGCGCGCACTTTCTACGTTTTGTATCAAAGTTCAAGACACTTGGTTGCTTCCAGGGTTTTCAAGAGCTGGTAAGACGGGGGCAAATCCGAGCCATCGGCCATCGTTGATTCGGCAGGGGACTGACAAATGGACTCACTCGGGGAAGACACACTACGACTCATCTTTGGCTAGCTATGTAAACTCAATTCTGCTTTCAATTGATGTGCAACCCAATTCGCTTGCACGACCGGTAGTAGTTGGAGCGGAGATTGCTGAAGTTGTAGCGCAACTCAGTGAACTTCTCCTGGAAAGGACGGAAAATCCCTTCAACTATCTGGAATTTAATTACGATCATCAGGAGCTATTTTCATCGCTTAAAGATGGGCGAACAGCTGTGAATTTGGAAGAATATTTAAATAAACACCCTGCGAATAAGAAAATAATCTTGGGTGCAATATCACTGATTTCGCTCGCTCACTATTTTCTAAATTATTGTGCCTTTACTGTGATCACATCCAAAGATCAGGATATTGCACTTGATATGTTTCAGTCACTGAACTCAACCGGTGTTCAGTTGACTGCCGTGCAACTACTAAAACCGCGGATCTCTCATTGTTTTCGAACGAACGGCGGTGTATTTAGTACGGATCCAACTTTTGCAACTTTCGAAAGAGTAAATAACTGGTTGAACAGCGGTAAGAACTCTGGATCGAAGACATTGCAGTTTTTTTTGAAGTTTGGATTTGGCATATTCGGAAAGGCGCCTGTTAACAACAACTTGAGTGGTCAGAGAAGTTGGCTACTTGAGCAATATCGTGATTTTTCGTCAGAGGGAACTGACATTGTAAAGACTCGCGAATTCATTCGATTAATGTCTCACGTTTCGGAATACCTTGATTATTTTTACTTCAGACAGCGAGAGAAACTTTTTGCCTGTACTCCACCGCCTGCATTGACTGGCTCAAGGAATAAGTATGAAAACTTCCGTTTAGTTGACTCATGGGGAACATCATTTGTATTATCCGATCCGGTGATAGTTGCCTTAATGTTTGTTATAGACGCTAATCATGATTTGGCTCATACGTTTTTCTCTTTATATTACGCTCGCTTTAAGGAGCAACCGGCAGGTAGCTCTCTTAAGGCTAAGGAGGAGTTTGAAAAGGTAATTCTTGCAGTAACGGCCTGTTTTGTCCTGTGGCGTGCCGCCTTTGCCGAGAAATACCCTGATGATGCTTATCGATCGGTTCTTGCGAAGATCAACTATTTATGCTTTAATGGAAAAAGTAGGCAAATTGGCAGTGCGCTATCGATAGAGCTTCGAAAGAGAAAGAAACGCACCAACGTTTCCAAGCATTGGGTTGATCTTCTTTCAAGTGGTCTTCGCTACAAATCCGGCAACCAGGCTATTATTCGTTTCACTCTGATTTTAGCTGCACACCGTAAAGTAGCAGTCGATGCCGGGATGTCGAGCTTCATTGAGCACGGGATGATTGCCGCGGACGTGGCTGGTCCTGATTATCTCCACCCAGACATTTGGCTCGGTTCGGAGTACAACTCCATCGAGCACGTGGCGCCTCAGAAACTTTACGAATGGTCGGGAGCACCTGTCCCCCATTGGTGTGCTGGTTTCACAACGGCAAGTGACGCCATGCATTCAATCGGAAACTTGACTCTACTATCTGCTCCTTTGAATGCTTCGACGCCAGAAGACACGCCGAGCAAGTCTAATCATTATGGGGCACTCATCGCTCCCGGCGCCGCTGTGGGCGTCACACCCGTAGCGGCGTCTTTAATGGCATCGTCGCCCTCATTGAGTCATTTAGTTCCAGTCTACGTCCGCCTTGTACATTGGCTAGACGATTTGGCTATTGCGCCATCTGTAGCAAGCGCGAATGTTTGGGACGAGCAGTTTATCAAGCGACGTGCCCGTAATATTGCGTTGGTGATTTCGGAAGACCTTCTGCGATGGCTGCGTGGAAGATAGCCAACGCTCCGAGGTCTACGGGCGAACTCCCTGACCTAGGAGCTCAGTTTCAAAGTACTACTTATGGCAAACAAGACAAGCGCCGCCACCTTCGTCTTCAAGATATAGATCGTCGATGTCTACGGGTTCAGCCAACCCGGCCCTCAGTGGGTTAGGTACCCGGCATGCTAAATCGCGTGCCTTCCTCAAATTGAACTCAGTTTCAATTTGCTGCATACGTTCCGGCTTTTCGAGGTCTTCAAGAGACTCACTCTGGCTCCATGTGAAGGGCGTACCATGTTCGAGTGCCGTTTTTTCGTAAGATTTAGCCGCTTCAAAGTCTTCAGGGTGATTACGCTTCAGGCCAACCCACTCTATTTTTTGTTGATAGAAACAAAAGGTGCAGCCGCTACGTGAGCGCCAGTCGTAGTAGGCAGGTAGGCCAAGTCCAGAGCCTTCAAGAATCTCCAACACACCAAGTTTGTCAATGTTGTCTTCCCTAAAAGGCAACTTGACTATAAGATTTTCATCTTGCGTAATCATTCCATCTCGGTGATCTTCGTCAGCGCGAATAGCAACGTAACTCCAGACCTTTTCCTTCGCCACAAGCCACGGGCGGATCCATTTTTTAAATGGATCTATTTTGAGCTTTTGCGTGCACCAGCGCGTATTTGGCGACGGTAAGAAGCTCTTGTTGATTCGCAGCCAAAAGTCAAAGTCTCTTTCGGGGTTGAGTCGCAATATTGGCTTCCCCAAAAAACCTTCAAGCCGGCCGAGAAAGTCTTCGACCTCAGGCAACTCCTTGCCGGTGTCTGTAAAGAAATACTCGATGTTTAAATCTGGGTAATGCTGTCGCATGTAGATGGCTAACGCTGCGCTGTCCTTGCCGCCGGATAGTCCCAAAACGTGGTGTTCAGTCATTGAATAGTCTCCTTGATCTTTGCGTTTAGTAACCTTGCACCTGCCTCAGCAAGCGCAGCAAGTGCGATCTCGTGAGGTTGCCCTTGTAGGTGCCCTGCAAGTTCCCACGCCAAATCATTGACTGCTTTGGAGTCTTTCTCGTCGATGTCAATACTGGCAGAGGCTTCAGCGCCCCGTCCACCGCCAAATACTATGCCTAAAGCTCGCCTTGTGGATGGTCTGCCACGCAGTGGAGCTATCGTTTCAGCACGGCGGAAGTCATGCGCCCAAGTCCCAAGCTGAAGCATCGCCACATCTATATCCCGATCGACTAACTGAGCAGGTGGTTTACTTGTTGCTAAACTGATGAGAGATTCAATGGCCGCGTTTGATCCGTCAAATGTTTCTAGCCGTGCGACAAATGCTTCGAGCCTGAACTCTCCCGCAATACCCTTTACCACTTTTGCGCGGGCTTTAAGCCGAAGATCGTTGCCATCTTCTTGGTCTAGGGCCTGCAAAAAAGAAGCTTTAACTGAAGACAACACGTTTCGATAGGAAGATTGAAATTCATCAATTATTCCGCGAAGTTTGCTCGTCACGCTAATCGGATCATCGGCCCCCAAAAGCGTAGGCAAATCTGAAAAAAGTACCTTTAGAGGGTCGTTTGCTTTCAGAAGCATTGTACGAATTGTTTGTGCTTCCGTTGATATTGTCGCGGTGCGCTTGGTCCAGTTAGGTAAGGAAACAACAAGCCCTACAAGCGATCGCGCCACTTCGAGTGGGTCGTCAAGTCTCTTGGCAATGCGGTGTTCAGGAACGCACTCTGCAATCGCTCGAAGGTAGGCTGTTTGATCGCTTGATGCTGATACGTAGCTCAGCTTCACCGCCGATGGGTCAAGAATCCATTCGTCAATTACTACCTCAGTGAGTTCGGAAGTGAACGCGCCATTTAAATAAAGTGCAAGAGTGGAACGGTTTGCGAGGAAGAAGGCGAACGCCAAAACTGGCATCACCCCTAGTTTCAGACCGTAGGGTGGACTTGCCCAAAGGGCGTATAGATCCGACACTTTATGCGAAGCACCCTTTTGAAGAAGAAAGCCGGTAGTTTTCACCCAAAGGTTGAACATGGGCTCGTGGATGCTTTTGTAGTAGGGCTCGCCAAATCCAAAGTTGCCGTCTTCACGTTCTCTGTGAAGCCCGGCGTGTTTGAGCAAACTGAAGTAGAGCCCTGCGTCAGCTGGGAATCCCTCATACCCTAGGTCCTTCACACTGGCGTGTGAAAGCATGCGATACATGAGATCTTTGCGCGCCCTGTTGCTATTGCTCGAGGGCTTGTCGCGATTGATGAGTTCATTATTGAGGAGCGGGGACGTATGAAAAATTGTCCGAGCAATGTCTGAGGCGATACTAGAAATCGACACTGAAGGTCCATGTTTTTGTAGTTGGCCCTTCCAGTACCACTTGGACACGCCAAATGCATCGGCTAACTCGTCTTCGAGTGATGCGCGAACAGCACTGATTCTGCCGATGAGTTCTTTACGCGCGACTGAATCACCATCAAGCTCGGGTCTTGTGGAGAAGACATGTTCGCAGGCAAAAAGCTCAGCACCTAACTCGGCTATTCGATCGGCGTTGTCTGGCACACCGATCACTAGCGCATCATTCGATAGCTGTTCACAAATTTTCTTAACTCGAGAAATTGCCTTTCCCGAACTTGCACTTAAGTCTGGCAGGCACAGCAAAAACGTCCCGGTGCTCCCTGCCACTAAAGTATGTCGTTCAATAACTTGAGGCAAGTCCTCGAGATAAACTAATCGCCGAGTAAACCAACGCATGGTCCCCGTTTCACTATAAGTGCGCTTGGCGAGTATCGGCTGCATGTCCATCAACGATGATAGCTGCTGAAGGTCGGGTGAGCCTAGCTCAGACATAGCCTGATTGGTGGCACTGTCAATATCAAAGTCGCTACCTGCAAATACACCGAACGCCGACAGATGCTTCCTCTCAATGAGAATCTTCCAGCCAACTAAGCCATGGAGCGTTGACTTTACTTGCTCGGTGCTTGCGCCAGGTAGGCAAGTGTTAAGAACCTTAAGTTCAGGAACCAAACCAGAGCCACCGCGGAACAATTCGATCAGGGCCACACTTTTGGTCAGGTCCACGTGGAGGCGACTTCCCTTGGCCTCCGCGCGTTCTACTGCCTCGGCAGCTACCGCCCAACGGTGTCCATCTGGAGACGCCAAAATGGCTTGCTCAAGATTTGTCTTGAGATAGTCCCAATATCTTGCAGGGCCATAAATTGGCTCGCCGCTTGCAGAGCTAGTTTCCAGAAACTCCATAAAACCCAATGGCTCTCGAGATGCAAGAAAACCAAAGACGCTACGCTCATTTTGGCTAAAACGCCTGCGAGAAATCGGTCCCAATAGTGTCGCCACAACAGGGTGTAAAGGCCAGCAACGTTGAGTTGCAACGGTTATGCTCGGTGGAGTTATCGGGCGCCGTTCAATTATGGCCTCGGTCACGGATTTTGCAACTTGATTCGCGCTATTGCGGTCAATAGAGTTGTCAACCTCAATGGCCCGACCTACAAGCTCAACCACTTCATCGACTGCAGCGACGAGTGGCATGTCAATGTATCGCCCTTGAACTTTTGCCCACTCGTCACGCGCTTCGCGCCCTATCCTTGATGCATACGCCTCGAATGATTGATGAAGAATGCCGACCACAATCAGTTTTCCGTTTGTTCGACTTGTTGCCTCGGCCAGTTCCTGGAAGAAGTGAAGGTCGCCGCCTTCTTGGGACGCAGCCTCCAAAAACTTTCCCATTTCATCAATCACAACTAATACGCCCTGTGGGTGTTGCTCTGAAGTGCTAACGAGCTCCCCTATAAAGTCACCGGGCACACTCAGCCTTGGCCTACCGGGCTTGCGTCTTACAGTTGCTTCGCCTTTGGCTACAGAAAGAGCGTCTGCAAGAACTTGAGCTACGTTTGCCCTTTTGCCGACGACCGGCACAACCAGCCAACCATCACCTTGTGATGCAAATGCAGCGTGAATCGAACTGCATTTTTCCAAGTTAAGAATATTGAGCGCACGTTTGCGAATAGATTCCTTCGGGCCAACCAATGAGCAAAGCATGAGTGCAAGAGAAGATTTCCCCCCGCCATAGGGGCCTGTCCAGGTAAAAGCCCGCTGTCTGGTTTCCTGAATTTGCCTCGCCATGTTCTCAAGCAACGAGCGCGCAGTGCCCTGGCAAACATAGCCATTAAGCGCGTCCTCTTCTTCACGATCATCATCAATTCGAACGGACCTCAGGAACTGCCGTGAAATCGTTACGGCGTCTGACAGCTTGCCAGCTGAACCAGTGCTGGCGGATTCAATGTTTACCATATGCTGCCCGCAATAATTTCAATTTCAACTCATCGATGTTCTTCGACCCCGATCCAGTTAATGTGACCTGTCGAATTCCGGCTTGCTCAGTCCACTGAATTTCGTTATTGCTGAGTTTTTCAAGGGAAATCAGTCGATCCGCAAGTGCACTTTCATCAAGCTTAAAAACCCGTCCAGGTGATCCGTAATCATGAGCGACGCGATCAAATGCCATGACCGACCCGGAATGACCGAGTTTCTGCCAATAGTCAAGAAGTGCATATGCGAATATCCCGTCTGGGAGCGACCGTTTTGCACCTCGTCGAAACTCAAACGCGCCTTTTGCATTCTGTTGAATAAGGCCTAGTTCGCCTAAAAGCGGTTCACTCATTTCTTCAGGTGAACTTCCGCCTGCACGCGGTACGTAGCTACGGATACAACAATCTACGTCCCGCTTCAGCGTTGCGGCAGAAATGCGCTGTCCGCGCTCTACCGCCATGGCAGTTAGTGCTTCTGTCACCCCTTCTCGATCAAACACTTGTTGTGAAACGTGGTTAAAGATGTAATACCAAGTCGATGTGCGCTCGGGGGTGCTCGTCAAAATCCAATGCATGAGCCAAGTTGTTGCAGGGAACTCACAGAATGGATCGAGGCCGCCCTCTGAATCAAAAAGCGTGTGGGCAAGTATCGTCGCCACATAACCGTTGCCATCCTCGCTATCCTCTATGATTTGGCATGAAAGCGCCCAAAATCGCATAGCGGCGACCATGTTTTTACCAACCCCAAACGTCGCTATCGCATCGTCGTCAGAGAACACGGCCTTCGACCGAGTGCCGGAGGATCTCGTTACTGCTTCGTATGCTTTGCGAAGCCAAAGTTGTCGAAGCGGAAACGTCTCATGCCCTGAGAACTGAAGCTTCGTATTTGTTGAAAATTGAACCATGGACTAATCATTTCTTGGCGGACTGGACAACTCGTCCAGTTCCACAATTTTAGCCGATTCAACACTGTTTTTGGCAAAAATGTGGGTTTATATACAGCTTTTAGGACCTGCGCACTTGTTGTTGCCTGCTGTTTGCGCCACAAAACGATGCTGAAACTTTAAAAATCTGAAGTTAAGGGGCTTCTGTAACGGCGCGGAACCCTCCTGCCATTGGCGTTTTCAATCATCTCACAGGCGGATTTCGAGTTTTCAGGGCCAAAGCTTAGGTGTATTGGACGATCATCGCCGTAGAAATACAACCGGTCAAATGGCATGTTTGCAATGATCCAATCTGCAACTTCTCGCATGTTTTCGTCATCAACGATGAAATCGCATGCGGCACCAAGTCGGTTACAAATCGAATTACCCTTCCGGTTGATCTCGTGTGAGGCATGCTGATCAAGTTCAGGAGCCACTCTTGCAAGGATAAGTTTAGAAAGCTCGGGTGAGCAAAAACCGTAGGTGAGCCGAATTGCTCCAAAGTATTCAACGACAGGGTCTAATAAATTCGACGCAAGGTCGTAAATGGCATTGTAAGTTTCGGCACTTCGAGGCAGGTTTTCAATCTTGGTTTGGTTTTGAGTCTCACCACATTCGATGAAATCTCTGTAAGTAAAGTTCAATCCGCATCGCTGATCGATGTCAGGAATACTGTCACTTCGAGCTAACCTCAGCCCATCAAGTCTCATGCGCCGATTGTCCATATCTTGAAGCAGTGATTCGGCAAAGTGCCCGTGCTCCGGATTCGGCATGAGTCCCGCTGACTCTAATTGTTCATCTAGTGATTGCTGTTCAGCAAAGCCGGGCGTGTCTTCGTTGATGTAGCGGCTCTTCCATGCAAGCATTTGCTTTGGGTATTGCGGGCTGCCGTATTCGAAAACATCGAAATCTTGCTTGCGAATGTTGACCTTGATTCGCCGTGCCAGAACGGGCAACGCACTTGTTTCGAAGTCGTCATATTGAAGTAGCGTCAATTTGCCAGAATCAATATGAATTTTAACAAGTTGAACATCGCTTACGGCCTCGTAAACGATCAAGCCGCAGGCAACATAAGCCCGCAAAACGACTGGAAGTCGTTCGACCAGTGACATATGAATGAGAAGGGATTGCTGAGGACTGAGCCAGCCAAGCCCAATTTCCGAAGCGGCTAGACAGGCATCACGAATCTTGATGCGATCAGCCGCATCAAGAAGCAGCTTCATTCCATCTTGCTGCGCTTGAGCATAGTCACCGAAGAACGCCTTGATGTCACGTTGAAGTTTAGGTTCCAAGGTTTTAAAGGCCGGGCGACGAGCAAACTGTTGCATCGCAAAAAAAAGTAGAAGATCGTCTTTCCGTGTGTTTTGAGCTGACCTCAGGATGTCTAGATCGTATCGGTCTGCGATTTGCCGCAGAGCCATGCCCAGCGATCCAAAGCTGGCTTTAAGCGAATCGGTATTGGCAATCTCGTCAACTTCTGGATAGCGACCAAGTTCTAGACATTGACCCCAAACTGAATCCAATAGTGGTTTGGCAGCAGCAAATTTTTGTTCGCTGACATTTTGCCTTTGGGCTGCTCGGCGCGCGACCTCTTCCATCGGATTACGGGCAACTCGTGGTCTAGATGCCATGAGCAGCCGGGCAGAAACGCCTGATGTTTTATAACGGTCTACGGAAAACCTCTGCTGAATAAGCTTGTCTTTGAAGACGAAGGCAACGCCTGGACCAACCAGAAATACCTCTTCATGGAGCACATGTTCCAGGTAGTCTTTGAACTCAGGTTGTGAAAAATACTTTTGAAAAGTATGCCGAGACGTCAGAAATCCATCCAGAAAGGGCTTGCCTGGTGTCTCAGTTCCATAAAGCATTACACCCACAGACATGACCTGTCTGGTAATAGCAAATGCCTTGCGAATTGCCTCAACACGTTCAGCGGGGTCTTCGATAACGTTGACTACAAAACCTAGGTTCACCACATCAGATTCGGACAAGGGACGGTTATTTGCGAAATGGGGATCCCATCCTTTGGCTTCCAAGCCGTGGCTATTCAACGCCTCAACATCACCTCCACGCCCACAGCCATAGTCAAAGAAACTTTGACCCGGCTGCAAAAGCTTATGCCGTAATAAAAGTTGAACAGGTGCAGAAAGATTTGTTCTGCTAAGTGCTGTAAGGTGTCGCTGAATGGGTGATAGAGCCGTGTCGCTTTCTGCGACGAGCTCTAGAGCGGTTTCATTCGCAATAGGATGAAATTCATTTCCGACGAGTCGGTAGCCCTTTGCTTCAATCAATCTTTTCCAGTTGAGACGGAATCCAATCGTGATTGGGTCATCAAATAACCCCAATTCCTCAGCTGCTCTTGTGCAATCTTCCCATTGCGGGCGAGACGGATGCGAGAGCAAAACCAATAGTTCCTTTCGATGCAGGATGGGCGGATTAAGCGAACTTGAATATGAGCGAAATGCTGCTGAATCATGGCATCCTGGTGCGAATGTCCAACTCGCCACTAGCTCTGGAAAAGGGGATTCATCAAAGTCCGCATATGACAGGAGCGACAAGCGGTCAGTTTTTTGATTGAACTTAAAGACGTTGGGTACAACTTCTGAATTTGAGTTGATTCCTTTAAGGGCGTTGATTATTCGATTCCGTTGTAATTCGAACTCTGGCTCATCTATGCACGAAAGATGTACGTAGAGATCGTCGCCAATCTTTTTTCCGATATTCATTTTGACTTGAAAAATGGGTGGCCAGATTGACTCAATTATGAAATTTCTGCTTCAATTATTGAAGTCAGATAGGGGGCCGGAGAGATTTGTGCGCAATTTCTGTGACTGCCGATATGGATGTTGTAATTGGGTATCTCTAAGGCTGGCAAATTGATCAACTAACCGCTGTTGACCTGATGAAACATGATGCCGTGTTTGAAACTTAAATGTATTCTAGCCATTTTTATTGTAGTCTATTTGGCCTATTCATAGATGGCGAGCTCATGCGTCGTGTGATGCCAACGATGAAAAGCAAGGCAAAAACTTGCTCGTTACCATTTTTGGCGATTGGCGCAGCGGTGATAGAGTATGCCTCTGCCGTACGAATTTAATGACCTCGAAAGATTTTGCTACGAATCGGTAGGTGCGGTTTGTGGTATCAATTCAATATCCGGCGCTCATAGAATATGCATAGGGCGCTATGAGTCTTGAAGCTTAAGTGACCCCTTTCAAGGGAGATTGAGATGAGTGACAGCGCACGCCTTTATGCCTACAAAGCACTTTTTGAGGCCAAACGTCTCGTCACCCGCGCGGACATGATAGCGGTGGCCAAAGTGTCTCATGCCACGTTCAAGCGCGACATCGCCAAGCAACGCGACCAAATGGGGATGCCCATCCTCTTTGACAAGGACAGAGGTGGCTACTTTCTGGATCGCAATAATCTGGCGACCGAAATGCCAGGACTATGGTTCAACACTGAGGAACTGGTTGCGCTCCTCACGATTCAGCGCTTGATTGAACAATTGGAGCCCGGCCTGGTCAGTCTGAAGTTACGCCCGTTGCAGAAAAAATTGACCGATCTGCTCGAGGCAAAGGGGCTAGGTGAGGCGGAGATTGCCAAGCGCTTGCGCTTGACTTTTGCTGGGAAAAGGCAGCTTGAACTCAAGGCATTCGAGCAGGTTGCATTGGCCACCATTAGTCGCAAGCAGATCAAAATCACCCATTTGAGCCGTGAACGAGCTGAGCGCGTTGAGCGGACGATTTCGCCACAGGAACTGGTGCACTACCGCGACAACTGGTACATCGACTCCTGCTGCCACCTTCGCAATGGCATTCGCAGTTTCGGCCTCGATGCCATTGAAAACGTACAGATTCTGGATAACAATGGCACCCACAACAAATGGCCACCCGCGAACCAGACGGCAGCTACCTCCTCAAAGTACCGTACTCTGACGAACGTGAGTTGCTGGGCGACATCCTGCGATTTGGTGCGGATGTGCAGGTGCTGGAGCCGAAAGAACTTCGTGCCAAATTGCAGAAGACCTTGCTGGAAGCAGTTGCGAAATACATCTGAAAGCGTTTTGCGCTCTTTACCCCAGTTCCGCTTGAAGCAAGCGAGCTGTATCGCTGGAAATCACCCATTCCAAATGCACACGCGCCCGCGTCAATCCGACAAATAGTAAGCGTCGGTTGAGCGAGTCGAGTTCGGCAACGTCACATTCCGTCAACACCACTGCAGCGGCGGCTTGCCCCTTGAAACGGCGGACGGATTCAATCAGCAACTGACCTTCTTTCCAAATTGGCGTGCTTCCCTCGTCAAACTGGCCAGTAAAACGATTTAACGACCACGGTCCTAACCTGTCCAGGCACTGTAGAGCTGAGCGTTCGCGTCCGCGCATGCTCACCACTGCGATGTTGGAGAGGGCAAATCCGCGCTGAAGGCAACGCTCCACTGCTTTAACAGTACAAGGTGCAATTCTTTCCGTTGTGTCGTACACGATGGGGTCTGGCATTTCGCCTTCGAACGGCGACATTGATTCAACTTCTGTCGTGGTCAGGCGCAGCAGGTTGATGAGTTTGACCAAGGTGCGTGGGGTACGAAAATTCTCATGGGAGGTGATGCTGACTGCGTCTGGCAGATCAAACGCAATGCGGTCTTTGTAAAGTTGCTGCTCTGGGTCTTCGAGCAATACCGCCTTACCCTGGCCCTTGAGGCGTGACAGCATGGCCAGCACCCATTCAGGTTGCATGTCTTGCATCTCATCCAAAATGACGAGATCCAAATCAGGTTCGGCTTCTTCCAGCAATTCGATGCAGCGAGTGGCCAAATGGTCGAAAGCGCCGACTTGTTTAAAGTCAACAACCTCACCGCAGCGACGCAGTACACGCTGCGCATACTCATGGAAAGTCTCAGCAGGCGTTCGAACGGGGGCCAAATGCGATATGTGGTCTGCTAAAGCCCGGTTGTAGCAGATGTAGGCTGCCTTGTGCCCTGCTGCATCGGCATCGCGCAGCAATCGCAACGCCAACTGAGTTTTGCCAGACCCTGCGGTGCCTATGACCCGAAAGAGACCGGAAGCGCTGGTAATACGTGGCACCCAGGTGGCCAGACCGGCTGCCATGCGTGTTGCGGATTGTTGTATGCGACCGGCCAGAGCAGAAACATCGGGCACCACCTGAAATTTGTTCTCGAAAAACGCCACCGCTCTTGATTGATTCGAAGCATTCGGCAGCCCTTTGCTGAGCGCTTCGGAAATGCGAGTGACTATGTTGGCCATGTCCTCTCTGTCCACGATGCGTTCACGTGGCCACTGCGCGGTCTCTGTCTTAACTTTGAGGTGAGGCAGCACCAAAAAATGGCTCACGTGCACATGCAGTCCGGCATCTTCAAGCCGTGACCGCAATGCCCCATACTGCAGCCCGATTTGCCGCGTGATGTCTTTCACATGCGCGCCGTATGTTTTGAAAATGCCTTCCGACGTGAAATCAACAGCGCCGGACTTGACCTCGATAAGCAGCACGTCACCCGCTTGGTTGATGATCACGATGTCGATCTCACCATGCTGCTCCTGGGTGCCGATTCCCCGTGACCAATCGACGCTGTGAAAAAGCGTGTAGGCATCGGAAAGTCCGCGCTCCAGGGTCTGCAGAAGTTCAAGCTCCGCGTATTCCCCGGCGTTCCAAGCGGCTTTGTGTGAGGGGATCGAAGGGCAGAGGGTGGCCATAGGTGTTTGAACTACTGGAAATTAGTCTTTCGTCGAGCAGGCTTGAAGGATACGTTTCCAGCCATTTCTGGCACCAACGGCCTCTGCCAGGATGTCCAAATACGCATTCCGGTCCACGATGTGTTCGTTAGGAAGTGGTCCTTGAGCGTGAATTGCCAATGCGTCACGGCGTTTTTTCACAGTATCACCCATCCTCAGAATCCGGCTGTAAGCCTCACAGGCGTACGCAAACGTTTCTCGCTTTTCATAGTCAATATTCAGCAAGGCGTGGCGTGTCCTTGTTTCGGGCAATCCGATAGTGCAGCATCTGCAGTTGTGAAAGACGTGTGCTGCCTCATGCACGAGGTAGTCGGCAAAGGGGTCATCGCCTGGCTCCTTGAGGTAGTCCAGACTGAGGTAGCAACTGGTTTCCTGGCTGAGCCCAACGATGGAAGGCGCTTCAGGAGACAAGGGTTTTGCCCCACGCTGAAGCAAATACATATTGGCCAGATCCCACGTTGTGCCCAGCCAGGGTGATTCGCGCAAAACGCACTCGATGTTCTCGGGCGTCAAAAAGATGACCGATGCCTCCAGCGCTTTCATAACGATTGCCTGTTCCGCCTGTGGAAATAGGCCGTTGACCATCGGCTGCACTTTCGCGCGCGTCAGCTCCACCAGGTTCTCTATCGGTGGTGTCGGTAACTGAGCATATCCTGGCGCTATTTTGACCACCGCCCCAATGAGTCCCTCTCGCATCGCTTTGTCGGCATTGGTGAGAACCTCCACGATGTTTTCACCCGGCCAATTTCGATCATTGGGATCGTAGTCGCCTGTTTTGACGTAGTGCTTGACCGCAGCTTTGTTGGCTGCACTGAGTTTTTGCATTGTCTGATTCTCATGGAAATTCAAGTGCGACTTGAAGCTTGCAGGAGCTGTATGCAACTGCAGCGTCATTCAGACAACCTTGTTTCTCAAACCGCGCAAGCTGCCCGGTAAAGCTGAGCCGGCCGATTCGCTCCGCCCCGCACCTCTCCCTCGACCGCCTGCACCAGCCCCCGTGCATCGAGCTTGCGCCTAAAACTAGACTTGTCCAAGGCGCAACCCAGCACCTCCTCGCAAAGCCGCTGCAACTCGCCCAAGGTAAAGGTCTCCGGAAACGCCTCGAAGGGCAGGTGCATCGCAGCGACATCCTGCCGCAAAGATTGGACACACTGCGCAACCAGCAAACCATGATCAAACGCCAACGCTGCAGTGTGCAAACCATCCACCGCCAACCACGCCAAATCGTCCACCCGCTTGCCTGCAACCGGCTGGATCGACTCGGGTTTCAGCAAAGCCCGATAGACCACCGCCAAAGTCCAAGGCGCACGCGGGTCCCGGTCCTTGGCGCCGGTAGCACACTGCTGTCGCAGATAAGGCAGCGCGCAACCCAGACGCTCCAGCGCCACCCGCTGCGCTGCATCCTCCAGTGAGCCATCCAGATCGATGCGCAAGACTCCCCCCGGCATCGCCCAGAAGTCCTTGTAAGGTGCCTGCGCGCGTTTGATCAACAAGGCGCAAAGCCGCCCCTGCAAGACTGTCAGCACACACGCCTCCAGTCGGGTAAATGGCATCGGGTACGGGCGAGTGCCCGCAGTCACGTCGGCAGCAAAAGTGGCGGCATCAGGGGCAACAACGGGGGCAACAACTGTTTGACTCATGTGGTGCTCCAACAGCATAGTTGCATTGTACAACGAAGCGTGTACAATTCACTTCGTTGTCTTATGCCACGAAGTCAACAGGCACTGACAACCACAACGGCGATCGGGCCGTGCCAAAGCCTCCGGGCGATACAGCAGGCACTCAGCGGCCTTCACACGCTGGCGTTGATGGGCGCAAAGTGCGCATCAACAGACGAAACGGCCTCGTGTTTGGTCGGTCAGCGGCGGTGGATACGCTCCTCAATGCTGGCTGGGAAGATGCCCAGCGACTATGTTGTCAACCGGCAAAGGCAGAAAGAGTCAGAACAGTCAACAGTGGCATCACAGTTGTGCCTTGCCCAGAATTGAGCCAAATAGCGCCAAATCGAGCCGAAAAGGCCGTCATTGGGATCAGGTCACAACTGTGAACCCAACTGTGAACCAACTACGAAGGAGTTTTCATGATCAATCCTGCTCGCCTGAACCAGGCCTTGTCCATCGCCCTGCGAGCCCATGCCGGGCAAGTGCGCAAAGGAACCCGTATCCCCTATATCTCACACCCCATGGCGGTCTGCGCTCTTGCGTTGGAGTTTGGCGCTGATGAGGATCAGGCCGCAGCGGCCCTGTTGCACGATGCCATCGAAGATGGCGGTGCGATGTACATCCCCATCATCCGCGATGGGCTGGGCGAGCGGGTGCTGAACCTTGTGCAAGGCTGTACCGACGGGGTGCCGAATGCGCACGGCGTCAAGCCACCGTGGAAAGAGCGCAAACTTGCCTACCTTGCGCACCTGCAAGAGTCCCCCGAAGACATCTTGCTGATCAGCGGCAGCGACAAGCTGCATAACGCCCGCGCCATCGTTGCGGACCTGCAGCGAATTGGCACTGCAGTGTTCCAGCGCTTTAACGCACCCATGGCCGATACCCTGTGGTACTACGCCAGCCTTGCTGACATCTTTATACAGCGCCAAATGCCGATGGCCGACAGCCTTGAGCGAGAAGTGCAGCACATGTTTGCGCTGAGCAACACGCCGATCGCACTGTCGGTGCATTAGCCGGAGCAATCCCACTGCGACCTCTAAAAGCGCCTCGTTAGCGAGTAACGATGACCAGACCGACGTCATCCAAGAGTCGGTCATGCTGGTCAACGATGAACGAATCTCGCGTCCTAACCACGGACCTGACTGCGTAACTTACTGCGTAACCCCCAAGGAGAAAAAATGGCAAGTCAACTCAAATGCCGCATCGGCGATCTGGCGGTGGTCATCGATGCATTCAACAAGTGCAACATCGGCAGAATTGTCCATGTGGTGGGGCGTTGCACCTCAGATTCACCACTGCCACCGTCTTTTGGATCGCTTTCCAACTTTGACTGGTTGGTTCAGTGTCCCACTCTGCTGACTTGGGATATCGACGGCAAGCGTCTGCGACGCAAACGTGGCCCGGTTCCCGATTTTGCGCTTCAGCCCATCCGAGGTGGGGGCAAGCATCAGCAGGAACAACAACAGCAAGAACCCGAATACCAGCAAGGCGAATGTTCAAAGCAACTAATGTTACTTTGCCTGACTTTTAGCGGCCCTATCGCTATCGTTGTCGGACTGTGACATAGCCGACTGGCGAGGATTTTGAAACTGGCCTGAGATGAGGCAGCGCAAGTTGCAAGGGCCCTACGGTGCGATCCTGGAAAGACGGAAACCGCTGACCGCTTCCAGGGGCGCCAGGTGAGAGCCTGTCTCGCGTTACCAAACGCAATCTCGTCAGTTTGACGTATCGGTCACGCGTCAAACGCACAACTTGCTCAAATCAATAAAAAAGTCCATCACAGAAGCCCACTGTGCTCAGGTTACTGGAGCACTGGAAGAGCATCCATCTGGTTGTGTTACATCAAAAATCACTACCACAGCAGAGAGGACAGCGGTGGTGTTGGGTCAATTCAATCCACAAAAGCAATTTCGTCAGTGTGCCGACTATGCCTAAGCGAGTTGGTGCGACTAATTACTAGCTTCTCTAGAGGCCGCACCTTTTTTGAGCTGATCGGTAGTTCGGCGATCTTGGTCCGTCTCTGTCATTGTGATCCCGAGATAACTCTCCAACGCAAACCTGACAACGTCTGATCGTGTGGGGATAACTTTCATGGTCGATGCAAGCTCGATGCGCTTCTTATCAATGAGCCCCTCAAGCTCGTCACTCACCCGGATGTTTAGTTGATTTCGGCTCATGACAGTCTCTAAAAAGGAAAAATTTTAGCTCATTAGCAAAAAGGACTGCTAGACATATTGATGGCGAAGGAGAAGCAATAACAATCTATAAGACTAACAAATAGACTCCTCCATCTCTTTTTAAGCAATGGCGCCAACCCTTGCAAACATCGTCTCTTTCATGGCAATGACGTCTAAACAAAAGACAAATTTTAGCTGATCAGCAATAAAGACTGATAGACATGTTGACATTGATGTAAGGCCGACATACAATAAAGCTGTCTATCAACATAGACTCTTTACATCTCTTTTTAAGAAACGGCATCAACCATGACAACCACACACACAGCAAACATCGTTGGCTCACTGGCGATGGCTCCAAGGCGACCTCACCCGCTGAGCGTCCTTCATCGCCCTCAACAAAGCGCTTCAAAAGAGCGCTTTTATGGCATGAAGTTTTTGTCAACAAAATCATTCGAACACCTGCTTTTCGAACTGCACAACACGGTCTATAACGAAATCGACAGCCAGCTGCAGGCGCTTGAGCGAACCTACCCCGGAGCACTGGCTGAACTGTGCAAGATTTATGAGCTGAATTTCTCCAACGCCAGCACGCAAGGCGCGATGATTCCAGCCTCCACCGTCATCCATGGCTTTCCTGCGTTTGATGTGCATGTCAACTTAGATGAGAGCAACCTGCGCCATGCTCATAAATGCAGGCGAGTCGAGGTCATGCTGCAAGCACCGCCACCGCAGCCGCATGAACTGGGGGAACAGCGCATCAACAGCAATCATTTGATCATCGCTCTGAGAGGCGAGCGTGTCCAGCAAAATTTCATCGTATCTCCTTTAAATATCGAGGAGAACTCAAATCAAATCAATAAAACCTGGGATTTTTGAGTGATCAAATCAGCCAAGGACGGCAGCTTGAGTTGCTCCAACCTTTGCTGATTACGTTGAGGGCGCTGGCGAATATGTGGGTATCACATCGCGCACATGGCAGAAACGCTCGCAAGAACATCAGCACGCAGCGCGTCGTGGCTCCATGCTGAGATTTCATCAGGCTTTGCGCGGTGAGCTATTTGAGGTGTTCGCGCATGAGCACATCGTTCTACGAGCCGGGCTCAGCCGGGCTCAGGCGCTGCGCATCGAAGAAATTGAAGTGGAGACGCACACGCTGCATGACACGCATCCCAATGGGCTGAACATGATTCCTGGTGGCGAGGCCGGGCTGCGCTTCTTGTCGACGATGACCAAGCGCCCGGCATCCAGCATCCACATCGATGACGTTGATGCCTTGCTGGAAGAGGCTGTCAACCAGAGCTTGCGACAACCGGCACTTGGCGCCAAGGGCCCGCACACGAACGCTAAGTTGGCAGCATTGTGGCGACAAAACATCGACTTTCGGATCCGGGCGATGACAGGTCAGTCATGCCGCATGTCCTACCGGCAAATTCGTTGTGCACGAATCTGGCATGCCGCAGGGTGGTCACCAGAGAAGATTCACGCCAATCTCGATAAAACAGATGGGCGGGCGCTGTCAATTGCCCAGATTCAGCGGCTGCTCGACGGCAAGAGCTACGAGACCATCCCGCATATCCTGATTCCGATCGATCCGACAGCGCAGCCCGCCGCTCAGAGCAGACCCACAGACGGGCACGACCCAAGACCGTAAAGCCGCAGCGCCGCCCTGCGCTGAGTGCTTTTGCCTGAGGCAGGACTTCATTCATCTGATGCAAGCTGCTACTTTTAGCCACCCT
>JFJP01038202.1_pt1 | contig 24020 bp, 22 predicted proteins | sample 431651 | NCBI WGS metagenome assembly JFJP01 (sample SAMN02602958, study PRJNA72255) | Microbial mat metagenome, whole genome shotgun sequencing project. | biome: fresh water; feature: sink hole; material: water; isolation source: purple microbial (photo- and chemosynthetic) mats found in...
CAACATGAATGGCCGTGTGTACGACCCTGTGCTTGGCCTTTTCCTCTCACCAGATCCCATACTGCAAGATCCTAATAATCCGCTGAACTATTATAGGTACACGTATTGTATTAATAATCCGTTGAAGTATACTGATCCGAGTGGGGAAAGTTGGGGATATATTGCTTTGGCGGTATTTACATATTTGCAAGCAGCACATGATAACCGCGATAAGGAAACTGGTAAATGGGAATGGAATCCAATAAAGTGGTTTGATAAAGATAAGAGTGGACTAATTGTTTCTGTTTCAGGAAATAGTTCTGGGAATATGACTTATTCAGTTCAATTGAATCTTACCGGGCAGAATACATCAATTTCTATAGGTGGCTCAACCAGTGAAAACTATTATGGGTATGGGGTTGATTATAGAGAAACTGGAGGATATGGCTATGGCTTGTACTCTGCGCACTATGGATTCAATCAAGGTCCTGATGGTAATAGTAATTCACAAAACCTAGGTGGGGTAAAGATTCACACCCCCTATGCTTCAATTAGGTTAGAGAATGACTTTTTGGGAGATGAAAAAGATAGATGGCGCACCAATGCATTGGAGATGGAGATTTACCTGCCCGGAAACAGAAGCATTTTAATTGGGTCATATATATACACCAATAGCCCTGTGCGTGAGAAATCTTTGCTTAAAAGGGACGATATTTATGCGAGTCGATATTGGAAAAAAAGGAATACATTGGGCACGTATACCGATGGTGAGGTATACAAGAGTCCATTTTGGGTAGGAATGAGATATGGTGGTAAAGTAACCAGAATAGGTTACGACAATCCGAAATACCAAGATATACAACAAAATGGCATGCATTTGTTTCTAGTAAAATCTCCCCTTTTTTACACACCATATGGCAAGTATTCAAAGTGGTACTTTTACAATGGTTATTATGATTTCTATTCATTGTATTAATTTCCGGTGTATGAGAAATATTTTATTATTCTTTATACTGTTATTTACCCTTTTGGGTTGTAGGAATTATAACGTGGCTTACCAAATAAAAAACAAATATCCCAGACAATATACGGGCTTAGATACTTTAATACGAATTGATGGGTACTACTTCGAAGAGTGTTCGTATGATATTTGCGCTCCTACAATTTTCCAACCAGACGGTTCATTTTACTGCATAGGTATGAAATATATGGGATTCAAGCATTTTGAGTCAACAATTACAAATAATAAGATAACTGCTAATAATCAGGGATATTACACCATTCGAGGTGATACAATTATTGTTAAAGAAGTATTTGAATATCAAAGTACCTGTTTTGATGTATACGAGAGGTATTATATAATAATAGATTCAGTTACTTTACACTTGGTATATAGCAATACTTTTGAAGACTATGGGATAGTACGTAATGAACTAAATCAACTTTATAAATTTCGACCATATAACTTCAACTTTAAGGTTGGTAAATAACTATTAAGTACTGGGTAACTATTTCAAAACTAATTTAAACTAGATTTTTAAGCTTTATTAGTTACTTAGTATCCGCTAAAGTTAACTACTAAAACGGAATACGATGACCATGCAAATGGAAATGCTTACAAACGCCCGCCCATACGGCTTTGAGAAAGGTGCTGCCAAATTACAAAAGGTGCTATCCCCGTTAAGCCGAGGCTCCGCCTCGGTTTCATTTATCCTATGAGGCCGTGCCTCATACCTAAAACGCAGGCGGCTCCTGCTGGGATATACACGACGCAGGCGAAGCCTACGCCGAACGAGGGGGGTATCGCTATGCTACAATATCCTGCGGACGATTGCAGGTGGTTGGGTTCGCAGCTTCACGCATTCTCAATTCTCAGCTACAAAAACTTCAATATTCCGTTTTATCCTCCTTGTTCTTCCATTTTTCAAAAACCTCAAAAGCCACATCACGCATCAGCGGATAAGCGGGCATTTTACGTTCCGCAAAACTTTTACTCAGTTCATCGTATATAAAAGCATCGGAAAAGCCAATCGAATCGGCATCAAGCTTGGTATTGCCAAAATAAAAACATTGTATACGTGCCCAATACATAGCCCCCAGGCACATGGGGCAAGGCTCGCACGATGTATAAACCTCACAATGGCTCAAATCGAAAGTACCCAGTTTTTGCGCAGCAGCACGTATGGCTACAACCTCAGCATGCGCGGTAGGGTCGTTGGTAAGGGTTACCTGGTTGTGCGCCTCAGCAATAATTTCGCCATTGCATACCACTACTGCACCAAATGGGCCACCTCCTTTTTCGACCGAAATATTGCTGAGTTCTATAGCCCGGAGCATATATTTTTCTTTTACAGTTGCTTCCATATTTATTTTAAAACCTATGATATAATGAGTTAAAAGTATAAAAAATTAATTTGAAAAAGCATTTGAGATTTAAGAATAATGTTGTAGTTTTGCAGTCCATTAATAGGGTCTAGTTTAGTACATTAACAAAAAAAGTAAAACAAAGTGGATACATTAAGTTACAAAACAGTATCAACCAACGATGCCACCGTTACAAAAGAGTGGGTATTGGTAGATGCAGAGAACGAGGTGCTTGGTCGCCTTGCTTCTAAAGTAGCGCTCATGCTCCGCGGCAAACATCGCCCCAATTTTACACCTCATGTAGATGGTGGCGACAATGTGATTATCATCAATGCCGATAAGATCCGTCTCACGGGTCATAAGTGGACACAGAGCGTACATTACAGATATTCTGGTTACCCAGGAGGTCAGGTAGGCGAAACACCTAAACAAATTTCTGCAAAAGATCCGGGAAGGCTTATCAAAATGGCCGTAAGGGGGATGTTGCCTAAGAATCGTTTGGGAAATGCCATCATGGTGAACTTGAGAATCTTTAGTGGTTCAGAGCATCCTCATGGGGCACAAAATCCAAAACTTATTAATCTCGATTCAATTAAATAAACATGGAAAGAATCAATACAGTTGGACGCCGTAAAACTGCCGTAGCCCGAGTAATCCTATCGGAGGGTCAAGGCAAAATCACCATCAATAAGCGTGATTACGCCGCTTACTTCCCCGTAGCTACGCACCAGCATTTTGTAGAGCAACCCCTCAAACTTACCGACAACATGGGTAAATTTGATATCGTTGCAAATTTGGATGGTGGCGGTATTACCGGTCAGTCACAAGCAGTACGTTTGGCAATAGCCCGTGCATTGTGCAAATTGAACCCGGAATACAGACCAATCCTAAAATCGAATGGCCTGCTTACCCGCGACCCACGTGAGGTAGAACGTAAAAAACCAGGTCAACCGAAAGCTCGCAAACGCTTCCAGTTTAGTAAACGTTAATCACTTTTATTATTCGATAGAGTGGGTTTAGTATCTAAATTGCTGTGACCGCCAAGCGCTACTCAGCAATTGATCTTATGGAATGTAAACATCAAAAAAAAATTAAATGTCACGTACAAATTTTGACGAATTGCTCGAAGCAGGCGCACATTTTGGCCACCTTCGTCGCAAATGGAATCCTGAAATGGCACCATATATATTTATGGAGCGCAACGGAATCCACATTATTGACTTGCACAAAACTGTTGTTAAAATAGATGAAGCTGCGAGCGCTATCAAACAAATAGCAAAATCCGGACGCAAAATTCTATTCGTTGCTACCAAAAAGCAAGCGAAAGAAATAGTAGCCGAAAAAATAAAAGCTGTTGGAATGCCATACATCACAGAACGTTGGTCTGGTGGTATGCTTACCAACTTCCCTACTATCAGAAAAGCCATAAAAAAGATGAACAACATCGACAAAATGTCTACTGATGGTACATTTGATCACCTTTCTAAACGTGAAAGACTGCAAATCAGTCGTGAACGTGCTAAATTGGAAAAAAACCTTGGTTCTATTTCAGATCTTACCCGCACACCTGCTGCTCTTTTTGTTGTTGATGTATTAAAAGAACGCATTGCCATCAGGGAAGCCAAACGATTACATATCCCTGTTTTTGGTATTGTAGATACAAACTCTGACCCTAATATAGATTTTGTAATACCAGCAAATGACGACGCAGCTAAATCAATTTCTCTTATCATTGACGTTATGGCTAAAGCCATCATGGAAGGCTACGACGAACGTAAAGCCGAAAAAGATACAGATGAAGTGAAAACTGCTCAACCGGGTGCCGAAACTAAAAATGGAAACCGCCAAGGCGCACGTAAAAATACAAATCGTAAACTGCAGGAGAAAAAAGCCAGCATGGACGATACTGTAGAAACAGAAGAAGACGAAACAAACGAATAATACTTCGTTCTTTCTGATAAAACACTCAGTCCCTGATGGCGCATTACTCCCTGTCAGGGCTTTGTTTTTTAACCTTTGAATTGAATAAAACTTATTTATAAAATATTTACATTAAACATTATGGCTGAAATTAAAGCTGCTGACGTAGCTAAGCTGCGTAAAATTACCGGTGCCGGTATGATGGATTGCAAAGTTGCACTCGAGGAAGCCAATGGCGATTTTGATGCTGCAATAGATTTTCTTCGCAAAAAAGGTCAAAAAGTTGCTAATAAGCGTGCCGACAGAGACGCTACCGAAGGTGCAGTTATTGCTAAAGTATCTGCTGATGGTTCTTTTGGTGTTCTCATGAGCCTCAATTGCGAAACAGACTTTGTTGCCAAAAACGATGATTTCGTGAAAACTGTTCATGAATTTGCTGATCTGGCTATCGCAAACAAAGTAAAAAATATAGACGAACTCAAAAATCTTTCTTACAAAGATCATACAATTGGTGGCGAAGTAGTGAACCTCAATGGCGTAATAGGTGAGAAAATCGATATCTCTGTTTTTGAAGTGATAGAAGCTGCTACTGTGGCTGCATACATTCACCCGGGTAACAAAGTAGCTACTTTGGCCGGTTTCAACAAACCCAATGTGGAAGAAAGCCTGCGCAAAGACATAGTGATGCAAATTGCTGCTATGGCGCCTATTGCTATCGACAAAGACGATGTAAACCAGGACGTGATTGCCAAAGAAATTGAAATTGGTAAAGAAATAGCTATTCAAGAAGGTAAACCTGCTGAAATGGCTGAGAAAATTGCCGTTGGTAAATTGAACAAATTTTTCCAAGACAATACTTTGAACAATCAAGCTTTCATAAAAGACAATAAAGTTACTGTAAAGCAGCACCTTGCTCAATACGACAAAGACCTTCAAGTAGTTGCTATTCGTAGAAACTCTTTATTTAAAAGCACATTAAACAAAAGGTAGAAAAACTGTTTTTTTTTATTCTAATCATGTTTAATGTTTTATTTTTATATGAAAACTAATTGTTTGTTAAGAATTTCGAATGTAAATATCCGTTTTTAATATTCTGATATGCAAATATTGGCCGAATCTGAACAATTACGACTCATTACGTGTAATAAAGAAGTGATTGACGCAATCATTTCTCATTCTGAAGAATTGGCCGTAATAACAGGTATACACATATCGCCTGATTGGAATTTTTATAGTTTTCCGGTATTTAAACTTACGCAGCATTGCATATACGCCAACCCGGATTGTGCAAATTGGTACACTTGTCTGGTTGTAAAAAAAGATACAAACGTGCTTATTGGGTGTGGCGGGTACAAAGGAAAACCTAATCAGGATAAAGCTGTAGAAATATATTATGAAATATCGCCAGAGTATAGAAACTTGGGGTATGGCAGGATGTTGGCTTCTATGCTTATTTCCAATGCTTTTACTTATCATCAGGTGAGCAAAATAGTAGCGTTTACCTTACCCGACAATACCGATTCTATTCGGATTCTTGAATTCTTCGGATTCCAACTGGTGTCAGAATCTTTTCATATCGATGGGAGTGTGGTATTTAGATGGGAATTGTCGAAAATGCGATGCAAAAGGCTTCGTGTTTTATACTAAACAAAAGTAAATCAAGCCTCGCCTCTACTCACTGCAGCTTCGTATGCATGATCTGTTTTCAGATCTTTACTTGCAGCACTTTGGGTTGCAAGCACGTCGCACCTTTCGTTTTCGGGAATACCTGCATGGCCTTTTACCCAAACAAATTTGAGTTTGTGCATTTGTGCTACGTTAAGAAAGCGCCTCCACAAATCCTCATTCTTTTTTCCTTTAAAGTTTGTCTTCACCCAGTTGTAAACCCACTTTTTTTCTACAGCATCCACTACGTATTTCGAATCGGAGTATATCGTTACATTGTTGCCGGGGTTTTTGAGTGCTTCGAGCCCTGCTATCACTGCCAGTAGCTCCATACGGTTGTTTGTGGTGAGCCTGAATCCGGCACTCATCTCTTTGCGGTGACTACCTGACATAAGCACCACGCCATACCCTCCGGGTCCTGGATTGCCTAAGGCCGCCCCATCGGTATAAAGTACTATATCTGCCATACTTTAGATTTTGATACCCGTATTGGAGATGAATAACTTAATGGCAATAGATAAAAGTATGATTCCAAAGAATTTTTTAAGGATGTGTACTCCATTTTTACCCAAAGTCCTTTCGAAAAAATGCGTAGCACGTAGCACCAGATATACCAATATCATATTTATAAAAAGGGCAATGCCAATGTTGAGGGTATCATATTCAGCTTTTAGTGAAATGAGGGAAGTGATGGAACCTGCACCAGCTATAAGCGGAAAGGCAATGGGCACTATACTTGCGCCTCCGCCTTCAATTTCGGATTTAAAAAACTCCTGCCCAAGCACCATTTCAAGTGCCAGAAAAAACAGTATAAATGAACCGGCTATCGCAAATGATGAAATATCTACACCAAAAAGATTGAGCAATGGCTCGCCGATAAACAGAAAAAGCAACATAATGCCAAAAGCAACCAGCGACGCTTTTGCAGGCTCTATGATTGTGCCTTTGGCCTTAAGACTGAGTATGATGGGTATAGCCCCTGTAATGTCAATTACAGCGAATAATACCATGAATGCGGAGAAAATTTCAACTATATCTAATGTCATTTTAGCGAAAAATTTATATCCGGCAAAAGTAGGAAGTTTAATCTGAATCACCCAATGTTTTGCCGGATACTCATTTATTATTAAAGTTTCAGTAAAACAGGATCTGATGGCAGACTCATGTTGTACATTCTATCCATAGCTACTATGCTATAGCTTACTTTTTTGCGAAATAATGCAAACCTGCGTCTGTTTACGGCAAACAATGGCTCTTTGGTTATGGTTACTAGATTTTCAAGATTTGGCTCTATTTTGTCGACAGCGCCTTTGACCGAAAAAATCAGGTAATAGGAAGCTGTATCCATGGCTCCACCGGGAGTATTTTGTTGCCAGAGCATAAAATATTCTTTTCTGTATTTCAATACATCTATACGGTTTAGCCTATTGGGGGCTTTATTGTCTATCCAGTTCATGGCTGGCGGAAATGCCAACTTGGCGTAAAAGTCTGATTTAATGCTATCTCTCACACCATTCGCATTTTTCCGAAAAGAAGTAGTATTATATAGTATACTACCATCTGCAGCAAATTTTCGGACCAATCTGAGCTGTGACGGAATTTGAGTTGGTTTGCGCCATTCTTCGTTTGTATTGTCAGTGGTCGACATGTATACCGCATGCCCAATGTACAGTTGTTTGCCATACAAATTTTTCTTCCACCACTGTATAAGCACCTCAAAATTTGCATGCTGGTAGCCAATGTACCAGTATAGCTGAGGAGCTGCATAGTCAATCCATCCTTTTTCAAGCCAAAGTAAAACATCGGCATACAGGGCATCGTAGTTTTCGAGTCCTCGTGATTCAGAACCTCGTGGGTCGCTGGTTTTATTGCGCCAGATACCAAATGGAGCAATACCAAATTTTATGTATGGCTTCACAGCTTTTATACTGTCATGCAATTGCTCAATTACAAGATCCACATTTTTACGTCGCCAGTCGGCTCTGTTTAGTGGTCGCAACGGATCGTTGTAACGCGCGTATGAGGCTGAGTCCGGAAAGTCTTTTCCGGCAATGGGGTAGGGATAGAAATAATCATCGAAATGTACTCCGTTTATATCATAGCGTCTAACCACATCCATTACAATTTTTACAATATAATTGCGTACTTCTGGTAAACCCGGGTCGAGCCACAAATCGTCGCCATATCGTAAGCACCATTCCGGATGTACTTTTGATACATGATTATCGGCAATGCTTGAAGTATTTACATTGGATACAGCCCTGTATGGATTGAACCAGGCATGAAATTCCATTGCATTTTTGTGACATTCGTCTATGGCAGTTTGTAAGGGATCGTAATAAGGCGAAGGCCTCTGCCCCTGTTTACCGGTCATCCACTCAGACCAAGGCTCAATAGGCGAATTGTAATAGGCGTCTGAAGCAGCACGTATTTGCATAAATACAGCATTCAATCCATTTTGGTGATACTCGTTGATAATATTTATGAGGTCTTCTTTTTGTTTGTCGGCTGGTTGGGTGCGACTCTGCGGCCAGTCTATGTTTTTTACGGTTGCTATCCAAGCCCCGCGCATTTCGCGCTGTATGGGCTGTGCATTTATACTTCCGCTTATCAGAAGCATAATTATCAGGAGGCAATTTTTATTCATGGGCTTTATTTATTTTTTATGAAAAATCAATTTTTTGTGAGAACCTGTTTAAACTTAGTTTTTGTAAAAGTATGAATTTGTAACTTTGTTCAAATTTTTGAGTTGATTTTTAAAATATTATTCCGGTCTTTAGTTTGAAACCAGAGGCATGAAAATTATAAAAATATGAGTGAAATAGCAAAGTATACAAGATTTCAGTTGGCTCTGCGCAACGGACAGGACAAAGAAGAAATTTGGGTAGCCTTCAAAGGAAAAATATACGATGTGACTCTTAGCCGTATGTGGCGCAAAGGGCAGCATTATGAGCATTGGGCGGGCCAGGATCTTACTGACGAGCTCAAAGACTCACCTCATGGCGACCGGGTTTTTGAAAGGTTTGAGGTGATAGGCGTGTTGGATGTATAATGCTCAATAACGTATCTTCACCGGGCTTGCAGGTGCGCTTTCTATATTGTTGTACACAGCAGTCACCAGTATATATCCCGTACGCCTGAATAGCCAGCGCTTTTTAATGAGTGCTTCTTTCTTGTCGGTTACTTGTATTAGATGTTCCTTATCTGGTATCTGTGGTTCGTTTTTTCTGAAAAGATAAACACGATAATCCAAATCTGGCTGGAATTCTACTCTATGATTTATAGGCATTTCCCAAAATATGTATATCTGACTTCCCATTTCTACCGTTTCGGGGTTTTTGGGTGAATCGAGTATGTATACATATTTCTGCTCGTTTATGTCATCGGGCTGGGTGTTGGTACTGTCAGTATTGTCTACCACCACTACAAGATATTTCCAAGGCATACCTGGGGCTATGGCCGGATTGTTTTGCCACATATTTCTGAGGCTATCATATATACCGCCGATGTTTTTTTTAAGATAAATGGCACTATATAGTACACTTCCTTTTATTTCCGGATATTGCTCATTGAGCCTTATTTGACGTGGAATCTGGGATAAGTCGCGCCAGACTCCAGATTCCGACTTCGGGTCGATTCGAAATAGTGCATGGCCTGTGTATACATGCCGTCCGTACGCATTATCGTTCCACCAGCTGGCAAGCACTCTGTAGTCAGAAACTTTGCTGCCAATAGCTGAGTACATTTGAGGCGCTATATAGTCTATCCAGCCCTGTTCCATCCAAAGGCGGGTATCGGCATGCAAATCGTCGTAAGCAGATAGCCCTAAGGTTTTGCTTCCTCTTGAGTCGTATCCTTGATTTCGCCATACAGCAGGCGGACCAATTCCGAATTTCAATTCAGGTTTGAGAAGTTGCAAAGAATCGTGAACTTCTTTTATAAAACTGTTAATGTTCTCACGTCGCCATGCATATTTATCCTCAAATCCGTTGCCATATTTCTGAAATGTCTGGGCATCGTTGAATGGGGGCAAGTTGCGGTCGGGGAAAGGGTAAAAATAATCGTCGAAGTGAATGCCGTCAACGGGGTATCTGCGCACCACATCCATGATAATACGAACAAGGTAATGCCTTAATTCCGGATTTCCCGGATCGAAATACAATTTCTCGCCATACTCAACAAACCAATCGGGGTGTTGAGTAAAAACTTGCTTGCGGCTTTCTGTTTCTTCGGCTTTTGTCCATTTGTTCCATATGGCAGCCCGGAATGGATTGAACCATGCATGCAACTCCATTCCTCTTGCTTTGCATTCTTCAATTGCAAAACTCAGGGGATCATAGTATGGGGTTGGTGCTTCTCCGGTTTTTCCCGAAATAAATTTCGACCAAGGCTCGTAACTCGATTTGAAAATAGCATCGCCTGCCGGACGAACCTGAAGTATGACTGTATTGATGCCTATACTCTCAAACTTATCCAGATAATCTATAAATTCGGCTTGTTGCTCAAAAGCACTCATTCCTTGCTTGGTAGGCCAATCCAGATTGAATGCAGTAGATACCCAAACGCCGCGCATTTGCTCAAGCACCGAAGCTCGTTGAGCAAATGCAAAACTATAAGCGAAATATATATATAAAGCTGTTAATACGCCTATTCTTAACAATCGGTTGTGGTTCATGGATTTTATTTGGTATTACACTAACGTTGGTAATGCGAAAATTGTATAAAAAATTGCAAAATTCTTTTCATCGCATAAAACCATATATACGGGTAAAGATTTATATTTGTAGTGCGATGCAAAACATATAACCCCATTGTGGGAGGTGTATGCTATTGGACAGTTTCACCATTCTCCCGAAGCTAAAAATCGCTGAATAATAACGTATTAAAATTTATCAAACTGAACTGTTACTAAAATGTTAATGGTTTTATTTTGCATATTGGGCTTAAATTTATTCCTTTACCTATAATTATAAATTCGTTTACCTAAATGTTTGTAATATGATTAAAAGATTATTGGCTACCTTTTTAATAGCCTATTTACTGCTTCCGGTTCGGGTGCTGGCCGATGAAGGCATGTGGCTATTGGCGCTCATCCAGCAATATAATATTGAGAAAATGCAGAAGTTGGGTTTTCAACTTTCTGCAAGCGATATTTATGATGTGAACAATGCCAGCCTCAAAGATGCGGTTGTAGCGCTGGACTACGGCTCATGCACAGCTGAGTTTGTAAGTGCTGATGGGCTATTGTTTACCAACCACCACTGCGGATACGATGAGATACAGTCGCATAGTAGTGTTCAAAACGATTATCTCACGAATGGTTTTTGGGCAAAACGCGGAGAAGAACTGGTGAATCCCGGAAAAACAGTTTCGTTGCTGGTCCGTATGGAAGATGTTACCCTACGTGCACTTCAGGGGGTTTCAAGCAGCATGGAAGAAGCGGTCCGAAACGAAATCATAGAAAACAATAAAGCCTTTATTATGGATTCACTTACCGCCGGCACACATTATGATGCTCAGGTAAAAAGTTTTTATAATGGCAATCAGTTTTTTGCTTTTATACTCGAAACTTTCAAAGATGTAAGATTGGTTGGTGCGCCACCTGAGGCAATAGGTAAATTTGGCCATGATACCGACAACTGGATGTATCCAAGACACACAGGCGATTTTTCCATTTTCAGAGTATATACTGGTCCTGATGGCAAACCTGCTGAATATTCTGAAAACAATATACCTTATCATCCAAAAAAATTCCTGAAAATATCACTCGGTGGATATAAACCCGGCGATTTTGCTATGATTATGGGATATCCGGGTACAACAGAGCGATATCTTACCTCATTTGGGGTAGACTATACCATGAATATTGTGAATCCTATACGCATAAAAGTACGCACAGTAAAACAGGATATTATGAAAGCGGGAATGGACTCTGATCCAAAAATCCGTATACAGTACTCATCTAAATATGCTTCAAGTTCAAATTATTGGAAATATTCTATTGGCCAGAACCAAGGACTTACCAATTTGAACGTGGTAGAGAAGAAAAGAAAGATAGAAGCAGATCTTACAAACTGGATTCAAGCCGATAATCAGCGTCAGAATCAGTACGGCGATATTCTTTCTGTTTTAAAACAAACTTATATCGAATCTGAAAAGCTGCAAATAGCTGATAATTATATAAATGAAGCCATATTCGGTGGAGCCGATTTAGTGATTTTTGCTTGGTACAACTTTGGCTTATTTCAGGAACTTTCTGCCGAAACACCCAATGAGCAAGCTATAGCCGAAAAAGTAACTGAACTGAGAAACAGAGAATCGAAATACTTCAAAGATTACCATGCGCCTACCGACCAGAAAATATTGGCTGCTATGCTAAAACTTTATAAAGAAAATGTTGATTTGAGCATGCATCCGGGTATTTACGAAGAAATAAATAAAAAATTTAAAGGGAACATAGACAACTATGTGAAGAAATTGTTTGAGGAATCTGTTTTGGTTGATCAAGAGAAATTTCAAAAATTTCTGGATAAACCTAAAATGAAAACCTTATCTGAGGACCCTGGTTTTAAACTTATGATGAGCTTCCTCGATGCATATCGCGGCATATACATGCTCAATCTGCAGGCTCAATCCAAGTCTATGCGCAGCGAACGCTTATTCTCAAAATCTTTGCGCGAAATGCTAAGCAATCAGGTATTTTATCCGGATGCCAATTCTACTATGCGACTTACCTATGGTACCGTATTGCCATACGAACCCAAAGATGGTGTGCAATATAAATACTATACTTCCATAAAAGGTATCATGCAAAAAGAGGATAAAAACAATCCTGAGTTTGTGGTACCGGCCCGCTTAAAGGAATTGTACCAAAATAAAGACTTTGGCCGATATGGTGTGAAACTGGATGATGGTTCTACTGACCTCAATGTATGTTTTATTACCAATAATGATATCACTGGCGGAAACTCTGGTAGCCCGGTTATGAACAAAAATGGTGACCTGATAGGAATTGCCTTTGACGGAAACTGGGAAGCAATGAGTGGAGACATAGCCTATGAGCCCGATTTGCAACGAACCATAAGTGTTGATATCAGGTATGTACTCTTCGTAATTGAAAAGTACGCTGGTGCCAAGCATCTGATTGACGAGCTGGTAATAGTTGAATAATGAAAATTTTTCGGGAAACCTTCAAATGTATGGTTTCCCGATTTTTTTATATTAAGTTTCTAATGTTTTATTAATTAAATTTTTGCATGAAAAAGTTTACCATTTTTTTATTGGGTTTGCTTCTTTTAATCGCTCCTTTGGCTCGTGCCGATGAAGGAATGTGGTTGCTCACCCTTCTGAATAAGAACTATGACGATATGAAACGTCAGGGTTTTAAATTAACTCCCGAAGACATATACAGCGTCAATAAATCGAGCATGAAAGACGCTGTGGTTGTTTTTGGCGGTTTTTGCACCGGAGAAATAGTTTCAGACCGCGGCCTAATATTTACAAATCACCACTGTGGCTATGGTGCAATACAGCAGCACAGTACAGTTGAGAACGACTACCTGAAATATGGTTTCTGGGCAAAAGAAGATAAAGATGAAATACCCACACCCGGGTTGTTTGTCTCTTTTTTGCAGCGCTTAGAAGATGTTACTCCTCAGATACAGGATGCAGTAAAAAAAATGAAAAAGAAGGACGATAAAGCAACCGTTATAAAAACCACCATCGAAGCAATAGTTAAAAAAGCTACCGAAGGAACTGGTTACAACGCTGAAGTAAAACCTTACTTTTTCGAAAATCAATACTTTCTTCTGGTTTACGAGCGTTTTGACGATGTTCGCTTAGTTGGAACACCTCCTGAGTCTATTGGCAAATTTGGTCATGACTCCGACAACTGGATGTATCCACGCCATACCGGCGATTTCTCAGTTTTTCGTGTATATGCTTCGGCCGACGGAAAACCTGCAAAATATGATCCTGCCAACAAACCTCTTAAACCAAAGCATTTCTTCCCTGTATCAATACAAGGTGTGAAAGAAGGCGACTTTAGTATGATTTTGGGCTACCCCGGCAGCACCGACCGATACATCACTAGTGGTGGTGTAGACGAATTATTGGATGTAGAACACCCTGTACGCATTAAAGTTCGTGGTATTCGCCAGGAAATAATGATGGAAGACATGATGGCCAGCGACAAAGTGCGCATTCAGTATTCAAGCAAATATGCACGTTCTAGCAATTATTGGAAATATTCTATCGGACAAAGCCAAGGCTTGAAACGTTTGAAAGTGAGAGATAAAAAACTAGCAATCGAAACTGAATTCCAGAAATGGGCTGCTGCCGACAAAAAACGAAACGAAGAGTTTGGTGGCTGTGTCAAAATGATTAATGATGCTTATGCCGGACGCAAAGAATTTACTTTTGCCAGCCAGTTCTTATCTGAGTCAATTTTCAGAGGCATTGAAGCAGTTAGTTTCGCTTACAGAGCCGGTGCCAATTTCGACAAAGCTGACAGATTGAAAATGATGGGTGAGATGTTCTTTAAAGATTATAATGTATCTACAGATCACAAGATTACTGCTGCCATGCTTAAATTGTTCTATAGCGATGTAAAGCCTGAATTTCATCCATCATTCTACGTTGATGTTGTAAAACAATATGGTACTGATTTTCAAAAATGTTCCGATGACTGGTTCAATAACTCCATATTTACCAGCAAAGAGCGATATGATGCATTTGTAGCTGCTCCTGACAAAGCCAAACTTGAGGCAGATCCTATTTATATTGCTGCCAAATCTATGTACGCCAAATTTGAAGAACTGGATGCAAAACAAAAAGGTTTTGACCAGAACTTGGCTACCGGTTACAATTTGTTCATGAAAGGCCTGATGCTTATGTCGCCCGAACGCAATTATGCCCCGGATGCAAACTTTACCATGCGTATGACTTATGGTACAGTTGGTTCATATGCACCAAAAGATGCTGTGAAATTTAATTATATCACCACTCTTTCGGGCGTGATGGAAAAAGAAATACCAAATGATTACGAATTCCATGTAGAACCTCGCCTGAAAGAACTTTGGCTTGCTAAAGATTTTGGCCAGTATGCTGAAAATGGTGACGTAGTTGTTACTTTTATTTCCAACAATGATATTACCGGTGGTAACTCTGGAAGCCCTGTAATAAATGGTAATGGTGAACTTATTGGTATCGCTTTTGACGGAAACTGGGAAGCTATGAGCGGTGATGTCGCTTTTGAACCAGCACTTCAGCGTACCATAAGTGTAGATATACGCTATGTATTATTCATTATGGATAAATTTGCAGGTGCTCAGCGTCTTATCGACGAACTAAAAGTAGTTAAATAATTGACATTCTAAAAAATCTACATATTAGGACTGTCTCTCGGAGACAGTCCTTTTTTTATTTTCCCGTAAAACCTATTTCGCTAACATTTCTATAACATTTTTTGAAACAATTTTATTGTAAAATAGTATTATGAAATAATATATCTTTGTACACTTGCATCGTTCAGGCCAGACTACTGGTATAAAACATAAACAAAAACCTGTACAGCAAGTGTTTTTATGTAAAATAAATTAAGTTATAAAAGATGTGTATCTGTATTCTGATGTAAATGCGTTACAGGTATTAAAGATGAGATAAAAATGATAAATACAAATTTTTTGAGACAACATGCTCCACGCTGGATAATTCTTTTGTTTGATATACTTACCAGCGCAGTTTCAATTACAGGTGCATATTATCTGCGTTTCAATTTTCAGATTCCCTCCAGTGCTTTAGAGCAATTTATAATGGTAGTACCTTTTTTTGTAAGTATCAGGCTCATTACCTTTTTAGTATTTCGTATGTATGCAGGTATAGTTAGGTACACCAGCACTAAGGATACCGTTCGCATATTTCTGATTATTACTCTCGGAAGTGTAATCTTATTAGTTGCCAGTTTCATCTCCAGAATTTTCTATGGTTTTTATTTATTTCCATTCTCGATTCTGCTCATTGATTTCCTGATTCATGTATTTATAACTACTTTTTCCAGGCTGAGTGTGAAAGCTATCTTCTATCAGCTTATCAACTTCGCCAAATCTAAAACCAAAGTAGTAATTTTTGGATCCGACGATTTTGCCCTTTCCGCAAAAAAAGCATTAGAAAGAGCTGAAGATATACATTATACTGTTGCCGCATTTATTGATGATGCCAACCAGGGAAAAAAACTTGACAGCGTGCTCATCCATTCACTCGATCGTTTACCTCAACTCATTCAGACCTTTGAGATTTCGGAACTCATCATTGCTAAGCGCGATTTGAGCCTCGAAGTTAAAAACGAATTGATTGAACTTTGCCTCAATAATTATTTAAAAATTCTTACGGTTCCGAAACTCAATGATTGGATAAATGGCGAATTGAGTTTTAAACAAATGAGGAATATACGTATAGAAGATTTGCTAGAACGAGATCCCATAGTGCTTGATGAAGGCAAGATAGCCAGTGAAATACAAGATAAAAGCATTTTGGTAACAGGAGGAGCGGGCTCTATTGGAAGTGAAATTGTAAGACAACTTACCCGATTTAAACCCAAATTGATAGTAATACTCGATCAGGCAGAATCGCCACTGTATGATTTAGAACTTGAACTGCGAGAAAAGCTCATGTTTTATAATTTTGAAATTGTTATTGGCGACCTTACCAATGTAAACAGACTTGCTAAAGTATTTCAGACTTATAAGCCTGATGTAGTATACCATGCTGCCGCTTATAAGCATGTGCCCATGATGGAGAATAACCCCGCAGAAGCCATACACAACAATATATTTGGTTCGAAAATGGTAGCAGATTTTTCTGTAAAATATGGCGCCAAAAAATTTGTAATGATTTCTACGGACAAAGCAGTGAATCCTACTAATATTATGGGGGCTTCAAAACGTATTGCTGAAATATATATTCAAGCAATTAACCGACACAGTAATACGCGGTTCATTACTACCCGCTTTGGAAATGTTTTAGGATCAAACGGTTCGGTGATCCCTCGTTTCAAGGCTCAGATTGAGAATGGTGGCCCTATAACTGTAACGCATCCAGATGTTACCCGTTATTTTATGACTATACCTGAGGCGTGTAGCTTGGTGCTCGAAGCCGGTGCTTTTGGTAACGGTGGAGAAATATTTATCTTCGATATGGGGAAATCTGTGAAAATTGTGGATTTGGCTAAGAAAATGATAAAATTGTACGGGTTGAAATTGGGCCGAGATATCACTATCAAATTTACCGGATTGCGCCCTGGTGAAAAACTGTATGAAGAATTGCTGGCCGACAAAGAAAATACCATGCCTACGCATCACTCACAAATAATGATTGCCAAAGTACGTGAAAATGACGTGGATGAAGTGACTAACAAGATTGATGCACTCATTGAAATTTATAAGAATCAAGATAATTTTGAGATTGTGACTAAGATGAAGGAGATAGTGCCCGAATTTAAATCTCAGAACTCTATTTATGAGAAACTTGATACCCCGGCTGAATCCGTACAGAGCTGAGTATACTGCCATAAGTGTTAAATATAATTAAGCACGTTTGCAATAGTGTTGCAAATGTAATAACATTGTGTTTATATTTTTTATTCTGGCATGATTACTTCTCAAAATTTGCTTTCCAGATTTAATTTGCTCAAAACCAGTCCCCGAATTCAGATTCTGGATTGTTTTTTATCTGCAAATAGACCTATTACCGATGGGGAGTTGAAATCTACTATTAGTGATGAGATAAACAGAACTACAAGATACCGTACTTTAAACACTTTGCTTCAAAAAGGAATCATACACAGGATTGTTACAGATAGCAAAGAACAGAAATATGCTCTGTCTGTTTCGGATAAGGGAGGAGTGCATGAACATTGTCATTTTCAGTGTGTAAAATGCGGTGAAGTTGAATGTATGAATAATCAGTTGATACCTGAGTTGTTTTTGCCTGATGGGTATATTGTGCAAGATCGAAATCTGATTTATACTGGGCTTTGTCCGAAATGCAATATGCGCCAATAATGTTGCATTACATCAATTCCTATTTAGAATGAATGTTTCAATACATGCGCTTATGAAGTTTCCTAAAATAGCAGTTCCTACAAACGATAGGGTAGAAGTGTTTGCTCATACTGGCCGTGCTGAAGGTTTTGGCATTTATGAAGTGAGAGGCGAGTCTATCAGGCTCATCGATTATAAAGTAAATCCAAATGAGCACCACCACCATGGGCATATACATACTGAAGCTTGCTCTCATACACCGGGTGTTGTACATACTACTAATAATCACAACGCTATAATCGGTATTTTGAGGCACTGCGATGCCTTGGTAGCCTGTCGCATAGGTCCACATCTTAAAGATGATTTGAACAAAGCTGGAATTCGGTTCTTTATTTCTTCCGAAAATTTTGTTGAAGATGCAATTTGGGATTATTTCAGGCAAAGTAAATTGATGTAATGCATTATGATAAATTTGATTAAAAAAGTCTTTATTTTTATTTTGATTTTACCCATCAGGTTTTATCAAATGTTTATTTCTCCTATGCTACCCCCCTCTTGCAGGCATACCCCTACATGCAGCGCTTATGCTGTAGAGGCTCTTAAAAAGCATGGCCCCATAGCGGGTCTCTTTTTGAGTATGCGCCGTTTATCAAAGTGCCATCCGTGGGGTACTTCGGGCTATGATCCGGTACCTCAACAGTTTAATTTTAAACACATTAAATTTAATTGACATATGCTTAAAAAAATTTCAAAGTGGTTCACTGCTGTACTTTTTATTCCACTAATATCCTGTGATTCCACTATCCCGCCGCCAAAAGTGATCACTGTGAGTATTCTTCCTCAAAGATATTTTGTTGACGTTATTAGCAATCAAACTTTTATTGTAAATGTGATGGTTCCGGTAGGTGCTTCACCCGAAACGTACGAACCTATCGCCCATCAGATGCAAGCCATGGCTTCATCTATGGCATATTTGTATATAGGCGATTTGGGGTTCGAAAGCGGACTTATGCCCAAAATAAGTGAGATCAATAATCGTCTGCCTATTTTCAATTGCTCCCAAGGGATAGATCTCATTGAGGGAACGCACTATATATCACATGATGGGCAAGACCACAACCATAAAGGCACAGATCCGCATATATGGACCAGCCCCGGCTCAGCAAAAATTATGGCCAGAAATATTGCCAATGCGCTTATGCAAATAGATCCCGAAAACAAAGACATGTATCAGGAAAATCTAGATGCACTTATTCTGAAAATGGACTCTACCCAACAAGGAATAAAAGAGAAACTGGCCAATCTTAAATCCCGGAAATTTATTATTTTCCACCCTGCACTTTCTTATTTTGCTAAGGAGTTTGACCTTGAACAAATAGCCATAGAATTTGAAGGGAAAAATCCGACAGCTTATCAAATTGCTGATTTGGTTGATAGGGCGAAAAAGGATTCAGTTCAAATTGTAATTATTCAGAAGGAATTTGATGTAGAGAATGCTCAGGTTATTTCGAACGAAATAAAAAGTAAAATTGTACAACTAAATACACTTGAACAAGATTGGTTTGTGATGATGGACAAACTTCCTAGGTTGCTACTTGGCGAAATATCTGAATAGAATGACGATAATCGAAATTGAAAACCTTTCTGCCGGATATGAAGGAAAAGTAATTATTGAAAAATGCAACCTTAGCATTCAACACGATGATTTTATTGGCATTATTGGCCCAAATGGAGGCGGCAAAACCACTTTTTTAAAAGCGTTAATGGGACTCATTCCTTTACGTACTGGGCAAATCAGAGTGTTTGATAATGAGAAACAAGTTCCTAAAATACTTATCGGTTACCTTCCGCAAATCAATCATATTGACAAAAAATTTCCGATAACTGTAAGAGAGGTTGTGCTTTCTGGTCTCATTCAGACCCGAAATTGGCTACAGTTGCCCAGCAAGAATACTGAAAGTAAATTGCAGCATAATTTGCAATTATTGGGTATTGAATCATTGCAGCATAAAATTATTGGCGAACTCTCAGGCGGTCAAATGCAAAGAGCTTTTTTGGGGCGAGCTATCATTGCTTCTCCTAAACTATTGGTTCTTGATGAACCAAGTACTTTTGTAGATAGCAATTTTGAAAGTGAACTGTATGACATTCTGGAAAATCTCAATAAGGAAATGGCAATAGTGATGGTAAATCATGATTTAGGAACCATATCGTCTCGCGTAAAGACTATTGCATGTGTCAACCGCAATTTTAATTATCATCCGAGCAACGAGGTTACTACCGAAATGCTTGAACAATATCATTGCCCTATGGATATCATCGCGCATGGTGCAGTTCCTCACCGCATACTACACAATCATAACTAGCAAAAAAATATGGATCAGATTATTGGGGTGTTTCAATATACATTCTTTCAAAATGCAATTATTGCTTCAGTTTTCACAACCATTATTTGTGGAATTATTGGCACTTATATCGTTACCAAGCGCATTGTGTTTATTACAGGCGGTATTACCCATGCCTCTTTCGGCGGAGTTGGTATCGCATTTTATTTCGGAATAAACCCGATTTTGGGTGCAGCTGTGTTTGCTGTATTATCCGGATTAGGTATTGAATATATGTCTAAATATAAAGACATTAGAGAGGATAGCGCCATTGCTACCCTTTGGTCGTTGGGTATGGCACTTGGTATAATTTTTATTTTTATCACTCCGGGCTATACTCCAAATTTAAATAGTTTCTTATTTGGTAATATACTAACTGTTTCGTATACAGACTTGTATGCAATGTTTGCAGTAGTGCTCATCGTAGTAGTTTTTTTTGCATTGTTTTGGAGGTTAATAATGTATATAGCTTTCGATGAGGAATTTGCCCGGTCTCAGAATATTCCCGTACAATTGTTTAAATACATCTTAGTGAGTCTGGTTGCACTTACTATTGTGATTAATATCAGGGTAGTAGGAATTATTTTAGTTCTTTCACTTATGACCATTCCTCCATCAGTGGTCAATTTGTTTGTAAAAAGATTTGAATACATTTTACTGTATTCCATATTAGTGGGTTTGTCAGGTGCTTTATTTGGATTATTCATGTCGTATTGGCTCAACATACCTTCTGGGGCAAGCATTATTTTTGCACTTGTAATTATTTTCTTTTTAGGCAAACTACTATCTATTGTACTAGTAAAAAAGAAAAGTACAGAAGGGCTTTCAGGCAATATTTAGTATCTGAATAATTATAGAAACTGAATGTTAATTATATAAAGATGTAGTTTAATTAGGTGCAATTGCAAACAAATAGATATTCCAAATAATTGGTTTTCAGAATACCTATTTTAACTAGGTGAAAAAAAATGTGATTTTAGTGATACGCAGGACAAAAAGGACCAGATTTGCTTCTTAATTTCTTCGAAGGTATATTATAACTAACCATTACTTCGTGAGTACCATAAGTACCCAGCATTATTTTGGTCAATGACCACTCGAAGGCATATCCAAATGACCAGTATCCAACGTTAACACCCGTCATGGCCATTAGTATTTTAGGAGACCTGTATGACAAACCAGTCCAAAAGAAATCGTTGAATATCAACTTGGCATTTAAGTCATACCCAATATCCAAATCATCATTCAACCTGAATGCATAGGTTATATCCATATTGGTTTTTCGTGAAACAGGAAAGACTCTTCCGCCAATCATAAACATTTGGGTAGGCAACGCTTCTTCCTTGCCAATTTTTTTCTTCACAATATTGGAGGCACTTATGCCAAAATATGCTTTGGAAGAATAGTAGTAAAACCCTGCTGTAAAATTTGGGAAAAACTTACTTGGAACCGTTAGGTTATTTATCCTGTCAATCAATACTACAGGATCAGAAAAACTAGGGGAGAATGAATACATCGAGCCCTCAAAACCTAGTCCCAGCGATAAGCGTGCATCTTCAGATAGCTTTGCGTGATAGGCGTATGAAAGCCTGAAAGATATATCCTTCATATACCCATACGTATCGTGCCCTATAATAAGCCCCATTGCATTGTCGCTATTGATAAGCGCTGTGGCTGCAACAGATCCGGTTCTGGGGGCACCAGGTACTCCCATCCACTGTTGTCGGCCATACAAACCAACCGAAGTCCCAAAAAAAGTAGCTCCGGCAGCAGCAGTATTTGCCAAATATTTATTGAAGTGGTATTGGTTATAAATGGGCAGATTTTGCGATTGTGCCAATATACTAAATGATAGTAACGTGATAATTATTGCCAGTCGTTTCATATTCAAATTCTTCTTTGTATTTTTTTATCGCAATAAAGTAATAAAGCCCACAGACGGTTTATTTCCGTTTTTTTGGTCTATATAGTAGTAATATGTTCCCATGGGTAATATTTCTTCATTGTACGTACCATCCCAAGGGGTATACTCACCATCTGATTCAAATACCAACCGCTGCCAACGATCATAAACACGTATGACAGTTTTAGGAAATATTTCTATATACTTTATCTGCCATTCATCGTTTATATTGTCTCCATTAGGAGAAAATGCTTCTCTTGGTTGTACGTATTGTTTTATACTTATTACTTCCACAATTATTGTATCTGCACAACCATTGTTATCTGTTACCGAAATGGTGTATTCACCTTTGGCAACATTCGCAAAATTTCCGGATACGCTGTTATCAACAACACTTCCTTTCGAGTTGAAAAGGGTATATGAATATGGATTTGAGCCCCCCTCTACTGTTACATTAATAAATCCTAGTGTGAGAAAATTTTCAGGAGCAGTTTCTGCGCCAGTAAAATTTGGAGCGTCTGTTAATGATACTACTGCAGTATCTCTGCCTACACATCCTTTGGAGTCGGTTACCCTTACCCAATAATTACCAGCCGCAGATGCGGTTATTGTTTGGCTAGTAGCACCTGTTGACCAAAGATATGAATCAAACCCTTCTCCAGCATCCAATACTTTCGGGTAGTTGGTGCATATGCTGGCATCTGCCAATACTATACTCGGTTTTGTGGTAGTTACATCAATACTGTCAGTATTCAAACAATTGTTTACGTTCCGAACTACTACCTTGTATCTGCCATCTGTGTTTACAAGCAATGTGCGGGTAGTCTGTCCACCAGACCAAAGATAACCAGCCATGCCTGCTCCTGCATCAAGTGTAAGATTGGCTCCTTGGCATATGGTTGTATCAGCACCAAGTTCTACTGTTGGTAGTCCATAGATTTGTACATTATTATTCACTTGAGTTGCTATACCACCTATATAATAAGTTAATATAACGGCATAAACATTCACTGCTGGGTATTTGTGAACTGGAGACACTAGTTTAGAGCTGTCGTTTACTCCTGAGGCTATGTCTCCAAATTTCCAGCGCACTGAATCAATTGTAAGCGCAGTAGTGATGCTGAAATGAACGGTGTCGCCAATACATTGTCTGCTTGTATTTACAGTAACCTGGGCTTTGGTATCTATTGTTATTATCAATAAAATTAGCACCAGGAACAGGGCAAGAAGGTTTCTATTCATAAAATATTGATAAGTTTTTTTAGTGTATGGGTAAAATAGGTTTTATTTGTTTAAAACGTTACTATTTAAATAAACGTACATATGATGAAAAATTTTGATTTAAAATTTGACCTTACACAAATACTCAAATTTCTGTTGCCCAAAAATAAAGCAAATATTTGATTTCTTATATTATGTTTATTCCTAAATCCATTTCCTTTTGTATTTAAATATTTCTTGCCCTGATGTTAAAAGCGTTTTTCGCATTTATAAAATCATTTTTAGTTTACGCATGTGTTGCACATGTAAGTAATGCTAGTGCCCAGAATGTTTGCAAGAGTTTATACATAAACCAAAGTCAATTAGATATTTGTATTGACTCAATACCTGTATTTGCAAATACGATAAAAATATTTTCGCCTGATACTCGGCCATATCCATTCAGTATATTTTATTCTGAACAGTGTACTTGGTTACACATTCAATCAGATACTTTTCCTGCTAAATTAAATATTTGCTGGCAACGTATTCCTTACCCTTATTCCA